>Ga0316220_1000286_pt1 | contig 79501 bp, 66 predicted proteins | sample TBH18005metaG_FD_203632 | JGI IMG/M metagenome (GOLD analysis project Ga0316220, IMG submission 203632) | Freshwater microbial communities from Trout Bog Lake, Wisconsin, USA - TBH18005 | ecosystem: Environmental > Aquatic > Freshwater > Lake > Hypolimnion/Profundal zone | place: USA: Wisconsin... | reverse complement strand
CAGCAGCGAGTCCGGCCCGTCGTTGACGGCCACCGCCTGCTCGGCCGTGGTCAGCACCGGCGTGGCGGGCTGCGTCAGGTCGGCCAGAAAGACGCGATGCCACATCGCCGCGCCCGCGCCCGTGCGCACGTCCTCCACGTACAGCACGTAGTTGCGGAAGTCCTCGTAGAAGACGCGCGGCTGCACCTCGAAGCCCGCCTGCGCTCCGGCCAGCCGCTGCTCCAGCCGCAGCAGCGCGCGGGTCGAGTGTGGCGCAATCCACAGCGAGTTCGCCAGCGAGAGCAGCCAGACCGCCACGGCCAGTATCGAGACGATGCGCACGAACGCGCCCACGCCCACGCCACTGGCGCGCATGGCCGTCACTTCGCTGTCGCTGGCCAGACGGCTCAGGCCCAGCAGCACGCCCACCAGCACCGCCATGGGCAGCGTCACCGACAGCACATTGGGCAGCGTGTACAGGTAGATGCGGAAGACATCGCCGATGCTGGCGCTGTTGCGCACCGCCAGCTCCAGAATGCGGCCCAGGTCGCGCATGAACAGCACAAACGTGAACAGCACGCCGCCGATCAGCGCGTGCGAGGTGACCTCTCCGAGAATGTAGCGGCGGAAGATGCGCAAGGTGTATGGCCCGTGTCGGAGACTAGTTTATCCCGCCGCGCGCTCAGGCGCGGAAGCCGCGCAGCCGCAGGCTGTTGGCCAGCACGCTCACCGAGCTCAGCGCCATGGCCGCGCTGGCCACCACCGGGCTCAGCAGGATGCCGTACGCCGGATAGAAGACGCCCGCCGCCAGCGGAATAGCCAGCAGGTTGTAGCCGACGGCCCACATCAGATTCTGGCGCATCACCACTACGGTGCGCCGCGACAGGCGTATGGCCGCCGGCAGCGCCGCCAGCCCGTTGTGCGCCGCCGTGCCCATCAACACCACGCCGCCGGCCGCGACAGCAATGTCCGTGCCGGAGCCCATCGCGATGCCGCAGTCGGCCTGCGCCAGAGCCGCCGCGTCGTTGATGCCGTCGCCCACCATCGCCACGTGATGCCCGTAGCGTTGCAGGTTCACAATGGCGGCCAACTTGGCCGCGGGCAGCAGACCGCCGCGCGTGTTCTCGATGCCGACCGCACGGCCCACGCGCTCAGCCGCTGCCGAGGTGTCGCCCGTCAGCATCTCCACCTCGTAGCCCATCGCCAGCAGCCGCTGCACGGTGGCCGCAGCTTCGGCGCGCGCAGCGTCGTCGGCCTCGAAGACCGCCACATGCTCGCCGTCCACGGCCAAATGCACGGCCGTGTGCTGGTGCTCGTCCTTCGCGACGACGGCGACGCCCGACTCACGCAGCAGCGCCAGCGTCCCCGCCAACACCGCGCGTCCGTCCACCGTGCCGCGCACACCGCGGCCGGGCAGGGCAGTGAACTCGTTCGGAGCGGGAATCGCCGCACCAGCCAACTCCGCGCGCGCATACTCCACCACAGCGCACGCCAGCGGATGCTCGGAGCGCGACTCCACCGCAGCCGCCAGCCGCAACACATCCTGACGCGCAATCGAATCGCCGAGCAAGCGCATCGCGCTCACCGTCGGCCTGCCCACGGTCAGCGTCCCCGTCTTGTCCAGCACCACGATGTCCACATGCACCAGACGCTCGATGGCCTCCGGCGTCTTGAACAGCACGCCCATCTGCGCCGCGCGGCCCGTCGCCACCGTGATGGCCGCCGGCACGGCCAGCCCCATCGCGCAGGGGCAGGCGATCACCAGCACCGCGATGCCCGCCGCAATCGCGCGCGCCGGAGTGTCGGCAATCATCCACACCGCGAACGTCAGCGCCGCAATCCCCAGTACCACCGGCACGAAGATGGCGCTGGCGCGGTCTGCCAGCCGTTGCATCGGAGCCTTGGCCGCCTGCGCCTGCTCCACCAGCCGCACCATCTGGCCCAGCGTGCTCTCCGCGCCCGCCGCCGTCACGCGCACGGTCAGCGCGCCGTCGGTGTTCAGGCTGCCCGCCACCACCTGCGCGCCCACGCCCTTGGCGACGGGCAACGGCTCGCCCGTCACCAGCGACTCGTCCACGCCCGCCGCGCCCTCCACTACGATTCCATCCACCGGAATCCGTTCTCCCGGCCTCACCAGCACACTCTCTCCACGCACAATGGCGTGCAGCGGCAGCTCCACCTCAGCGCCGTCGCGCAGCACACGAACTGTGGATGGCTGCAAAGCGCTCAGGCCGCGCAGTGCGCTGGTGGCCTGCAGGCGCGCCCGCTGCTCCAGCCAGTTGCCCAGCAGCAGGAACGCCAGAATCAATATGACCGACTCGTAGTACACATCGGCCGACAGCCCGTACATCTCGAACGCCGCCGGAAAGACGGTCGCCGCCGCCGAGTACAGGAACGCCGCGCCGGTGCCCAACGCCACCAGCGTGTTCATGTTGGTTGTGCGCCGCCGCGCCGCCTGCCACGCGCGCCGGTACACTGTGCCGCCCGCCGCCGCCATCACGCCCAGCGTCAGCGCCAGCAGTGTCCAGCGCAGGCCTGCTGCCGGCAGCCGCATCAGCCACGGCGCAACGCGCATCATCGCCGGATCGCCCACGCGGCTGAACCACGCCAGCAGCGGGTCGCCGCTGTTCGCCTCCGACGCATGCATCATGCCGTGCAGCGTGAACCGCGCCGGCGCGTGCTCGCTCATCAGCGGCATGGAGAGGATCATCGCCGCCACGCCCGCGGCAAACGACGCCACTGCGCGCACTATCAGCCCGGGCCCGCGCTCCGCACTCTCCGGCGCATGTTCAGATGTGGGCAGGGAAGCCTCGTACCCGGACGCGCGCACCGCGGCCATCGCCGCGTCGGCCGTCGCTCCATCTATCAGGGTTATCTCCGCAGTATGTGTCAGCAGGTTGACGCTCGCCGCTGTGACTCCTGCCGCTCCACGCAACGCGCTCTCCACGTGGTGCTGACACGCCGCGCACGACATCCCCGCGATGAGCAGCCTCTGCGTCTGTGGTTGAGCCGCGCTCATCCGTTACTCCGACACATGGGCGATGAATCCCGCCTTGCCCAGCGCGGTCACTACGGCCTCCGCCCCGGCCTCAGGAGCCTCCAGCCGCGCCGCGCCCACGCGCACCTCCACGGCATTCACGCCCGGCACCGACTCGATGGCTGCCGTCACGCGCCGCACGCACGCGCCGCAGTGCATTCCTTCAATTTGCAGGTTGAGCTCCGCCATCGCACACACCTCCGCGTCTGCCTCTATCCTCTCAGATGCGGCCCGTCACGCTGTGGATGTTCGTTGTCTACTGTCCCGAGGAGGGCTGCGGGTCGTTCACGTCGAACTGCGCCACCTTCACGTTCTTGGCGATGCCCAGCTTGGCCAGCAGCCATATGCAGTAGTAGTTGGGGTCAATCTCGTACCACGCCAGGCCGTGCCGCGCGCTTACCGGATGCGCGTGGTGGTTGTTGTGCCACCCCTCGCCGCCGCTCAGCAGCGCCACCCACCAGGAGTTGCGGCTGTCGTCGCGCGTCTTGAACCGCCGCGTGCCGAACATGTGCGTGGCCGAGTTCACCAGCCACGTGGCGTGCAACCCGCAGGTCACGCGCAGGAAGACTCCCCACAGCAGCAAGCTCACGCCCATGTGCCATCCGCTGAAGGTCCAACCGCCCGCCAGCAGCAGCGCGCCGCTTACCGTTAGCGGAACCCAGTGCCAGCGGCTTAGCCAGCGGTGCACAGGGTCGCGCACCAGATCGGGCGCATAGCGGCTCAGCAGCGCCGTGTCGGAGGCCAGTCCCAGCCCCGAAAGTATCCATCCCATGTGCGCCCAGAAGGAGCCGTCCCGCGGCGTGTGAGGGTCGCCTTCCTGGTCGCTGTGCTGGTGGTGCACGCGGTGCGTGGCCACCCAGAAGATGGGCCCGCCCTCCAGCGACATCGTGCCGCACATCGTCATCAAGTATTCCACCGCGCGCGGAACCTTGTAGCCGCGGTGCGTCAGCAGCCGGTGGTAGGCCATGCCCACGCCGATGTTGATGGCCACAAAGTACAGCGCCACCGCCGCCACCAGTCCCTGCCATGTGAAGAAGAACAGTGCCGCCACCGCGCCCAGATGGAACGCAATCATGAAGCTGGTCGTCAACCAGTTCATCGACCCTCCGCAGTTGCTCCGCCCCATGCGCACCTCATTGGTGGGGGCGTTGACGGAAGGTTTGCTAACGGAGGTCTTTGCGGCGGCCTGGGTGGCCACGGCGGGGGAATCACAGGTTGGGGGCATTCGTCTGCTTTCGGGGCTAAGCATGGATGTGCGACTACTCTTATTTTACTCGTCGGCATATCTTCGTGCCGTTTGCGAACCAAACTATATGTCATCAGTATCCGCGTCGGTTCGTTGTACCGGATTCATCGGCCTGTTCTATGCTGTTGATGCCATGATGCATACACGCCGCACGCTCCCAATCGCCCTCGTCGTTCTCGCCTCATCGTTCCTCACCGCCCGCGGCCAAGCGCAGCAGAAGCCCACGCCGCTCAACCTGCCCACCGGCAAGCACATCATGCTGCCCACCCCCGGCGACACGCGCACCACCAGCGCCTATCCCAGCATGCTGGCCCTGTCTCCCGATGGCCGCACGGTGGCCGCCGCAGACACCGGCTACGGCACCTTCGAATCCAACTACATGCAGGCCGTCACGCTGCTGGACGCCTCTGCCGCCCAGCTCCGCGACACGCCTGTGCCATTCACCAGCGTCGGCCTGTCGCAGGTGCTCAGCTACGGCGCAGCCTTCAGCCGCGACGGCCATCATCTCTACGTCTCCGTAGCCTCCACCAGCGTGCCGGAGGGCGGCCACGACAAGGACGGCCACGACGCGCTGGGCAACGGCATCGCCGTCTTCGACTGCAACGGCCTCAAGCTCGAGTACCGCCGCTTGCTGCATATTCCGCTGCAGCCGCTGCGTTCTGGCCAGTCCACCGGTCTGCTCAAGAACGGCCCGGAGGGCAAGGCGATTCCGTACCCCTCCGGTATTGCGGTCGTCTCCGGTGCCGCCGGCGACGAAGAGCTTCTGGTGGCCGACAACCTCTCCGACGATGCGCTGCTGCTCGACGCCGTCACCGGCAAACAACTGGCGCGCTTCGACCTCTCCACGGCAGACACCGTGCCGGCCGCGTATCCGCTCGCCGTCCTCGCCGTCCCCGGCACTCGCCGCGCCTTCGTCACGCTCTGGAACGCCTCCGCCGTCGCCGAGCTGGACCTCGACTCCGGCAAGGTAGCCGCCGTGTTGCCGCTGTTGCGTCCTGAAAAGCCCACCGCCGCCGGCACGCATCCCTCCGGCATGGCGCTCTCGCCCGACGTCAAATCGCTCTATGTCGCGCTGGCCAACCGCGACGTCGTCGCCGTGGTGGACATCGCCTCCGGCCGGTTCAGCCTGCGCGGACTGCTGGACACACGCCTGCCGCACCAGACACGCTTCGGCGCCATCCCCGTCTCCGTCGCGCTCTCGCCAGACGGTCAGCGCGCCTTCGTGGCCGACATGGGCCTCAACGCCGTCGCCGTCTATGACGTTGGCCGCCTCGCGCCCGCCAAGGGGCCGCTGCAACCGCTGGGCTTCATCCCCACCGAGTGGGAGCCCACCGCCGTGGCCGTCACCGCCGGAAAGCTCATCGTCACCACCGCCAACGGTACCGGCACCGGCCCCAACGACATGCCGCAGCCGCGTCTGCCCGCCCCCATGGGCGAACCCACCGCGACGATTAAACGGCTCTACCGCGACTTCACCTACGCGCCTTCGTTGCTGCATGGCACGCTCACCATTCTGGACACCGCTGGCCTCGACGCCCATCTCCCCGCATGGTCCGAGACTGTGATCTCCAACAACCGCATGCGCGCCGCGGCGGAGAGCCTCCACTTCGCCTCCGGACAGAACCCCATCCGCCACGTCATCTACATCATCAAGGAGAACCGCACCTACGATCAGGTGCTCGGGGACCTCGCGCAGGACGGCCGTCCCGTCGGCAACGGCGCCCGCAACCTCGCCATGTACGGCGCCGACGTCACCCCCAACCTGCACAAGCTCGCGCTCCAGTTCGGCGTCTTCGACAACTTCTACGACACCGCCGAAGTCTCCGGCCAGGGACACGTCTGGTCCAACACCGCCATCGGCACCGACGCCCTCGACAAGACCATGTGGCCCAACTACCGCAGCAACCAGCGCAGCTACGACTACGAGGGCCAGGTCGCCGAAGGCTTCCCCATGCGCCAGAACATTCCTGACCTCGAGGAGCCGCCCAGCGGCTACATATGGACCAACCTCGCCGCGCACGGCAAGTCCTACTACCACTTTGCCGAGTACATCGTCAGCGCCTTCTGTTCCGAGCACCGCGCCGATTCGAAAACGCAGCGCGCCAATCCCACCGAAGGCCCCGTCAATCCCGACCAGACCGCCTGCCCGCGCAACGCCGTCAAGCCCGGTGAGGAGATTCCCGCCATCTACGGCGGCGGCGTCAGCAAGTACCAGTGGGACATCCCGCTGCTGGCTAGCAACACGCCGGCAAAGCCAGAGCTCGTCGGCCACTTCGCGCAGGAGTCGCCCGATTTCAACCTCCACGTCCCCGACCAGTTCCGCGTCGAGGTCTTCCTGCACTACCTCCAGCGCTGGCAGGACGACCTTGCCCACGGCCACGACACCATGCCGCAATTCATCCAGTTGCGCCTGCCCAACGACCACACCGCCGGCACCGCTCCCGGCATGCCCACTCCCAAATCCTCCGTTGCCGACAACGATCTGGCCGTCGGTCGCGCCGTCGAGGCCATCAGCAACAGCCCCTTCTGGGACTCCACCGCCTTCTTCATCGTCGAAGACGACTCCCAGAACGGCCCCGACCACGTGGACTCGCACCGCAGCACCGCCTTCGTCGTCAGCAAATACGCGCCGCGCGGCTCCGCTCCGCTGGTGGACAGCCGCTTCTACACCACCGTCAGCATGATGCGCACCATGGAATCGCTGCTTGACCTGCCGCCCATGAACAACAACGACGCCTTCGCCTCCATCATGGGCTCCGTATTCACTGGCGACGGCTCACAGCCTGCTTACTCGGCCGACTACCGCAACCGCGACAACAACCTCATCTATACCGCCAACCAGAGGAACGCTCCCGGCGCACGCCAGTCCGCCAAAATGGATTTCAGCCACGCCGATCAGGCCGACCCGCGCAAGCTGAACGAGGTCCTCTGGCGCGACGCCATGGGCAACGCTCCCATCCCCGCCATGGTCCGCGCCAAGCCCAAGAAGCAGAAGGATGACGACGACTAGTTTTTCAACCGCAATAAAAAGAGCCGACGTGAGTCGGCTCTTCTTGTTTGTATGCAAATATCCAGCAGGGAACTACCCGATGAACTCCACCGTCACCTTTTTCGGTATCAAGCCTGCATCATGCCCCATGTCCAGGAACATCTGGATGGCCTTGCGTCCGTCCGCGCCGTAGTCCAGCGTCCGCTCGTTCACGTACATGCCCACAAACTTGTTGGCCAGCGCCGGATCCAGGTCGCGCGCAAACTGCATCGCGTACTCCAGCGCCTCCTCGCGGTGGTCCAGCGCATGCTGGATGCTCTCGCGCAGCGCCTTGGTCGCGGTCAGCATCGCCTCCGCGCCCAGCGAACGCTTGATGGCGTTGCCGCCCAGCGGCAGCGGCAGTCCGCCGGTCAACTCGCGCCACCACTGTCCCAAATCCAGCGCCTTGTGCAGTCCATTGCCGGAGTACGTCAGTTGCCCTTCGTGGATGATGAGCCCTGCCTCGTACTTGCCCGCCAGCACCGCCGGAATGATCTGGTCGAAGGGCACCACCTCGGTCTGCACCTCGGGCATCACCAGCTTCAGCGCCAGGTACGCGCTGGTCAGCGTGCCGGGAATGGCCACCTTCAGCTTGCGTATCTCGTCCACCGAGTACTGCTTGGGCGCAATCACCATCGGCCCGTAGCCCTCGCCCATGCTGCCGCCGCATGCCATGATGGCGTACTTGTCCGACAGGTACGGATACGCGTGGAAGCTCACCGCGCTCACGTCGTAGAATGCCTCGTCCATCGCCTTGCGGTTAAGCGTCTCAATGTCCGTCAGCGTGTGGTTGAAGCGGTATCCCGGCACGCGCACCTTGTTGGTGGCCAGCCCGTAGAACATGAAGGCGTCGTCGGAGTCTGGACTGTGCGCGATGCTGATATCGCGTACTGCTTCTGTTGTATGCTTCTTGCTCATTGAGGTCGTGACGTTCCTTCCTGTACTTCTCAATGATACGTCGCACGCTTGTGGATGCAAGGTGGCGCGCACGATACCCGCCGTGGTGGGGGATATACGAATCTCTTGAATTGATTGGGGTTCTATGGCAGGGATTGCCGCCGCAGGTTCGTCCACGCGCTCGCAATGCCGGCCGCCGCCAGCAGCTTCACCGCCTCGCCCGGCAGAAACGGCAGCACACTCAGCATCAGCACCCGCGCCGACGCCATATGCAGGATCACCGCCAGCCACACTGCGCCCATTGTCAGGTTCAGCAAGATCGCGCACGCTCCCGCGGCCAGCGCCGCCACCGGAGCCGAAAGCACAACACGCAGATTGCGGCTCAGCAAACTCGCCGTCACGGCCATCATCGGATACGACAGCAGATAGCCGCCCGTCGGCCCCAACAGTTGCGCCAGCCCGCCCACGCCCGTCGGCGCAAACACCGGCAGGTGGCACGCGCCCTCCGCCAGATACAACAGCATCGTCTGCATCGCCACCCGCGGCGTGTAAACCAGCCCGATGAGCAGCACTGCAAACGTCTGCAGCGTTAACGGCACCGGCGAAAACGGCAGTGGCAGCGCCACATGCGCGCAGCCCGCCACAAACAGCGACCCAGCCGCCACCTTCAGCGCGTGCTTCAGCGTCAGGGGCATGGGGCCGATATGGGGTTGGGGCAGTACGGAGCCGTTGCGATGCGGCATGGAAACCTCCAGTCGTTGGGTCAGCCCGGGGACAAACAGCCCCAGACGGAGCGGGGAAGTAACGAACTAGCGGCGAATCTCGTACGGATCGCTCAGGTCGCCGAGGTCTTCATTGTAAAACACGCGGTCCAGCCGCCCTTGCACCCTGGACTCCGCGTTACTGGTCGGAGGCTTGACCTCCTGTGCCTTTGGATGCTCACCCCTGCCCGCCGGATGCGGTTCATGCTCGGCCGCAGCCTTCTCCGACCGGTGCAGGCTCTCCTTGAACTGGTCCACCGCGCCCAGCCGCGCGCCTGACTGCTCCATGGCCTTCATCTGCTCGCTGTAGCTCTTCACCGGCTCGCTGAACGGCTTCGGCGGCGTCTCGCTCTGGAACAGCTCCGCCCCGCGATGCGCCATCCGGCTCACATCCTTCAGCCGCGCCGCCATCGCATCCCGCACCGGGTGCTTGTGCTCCGGCTGCGCATCAGGATCGCTCCGCCGCACACTGGCGTCCAGCAGATGGTTCCGTATCGCCAGCATCGCCCACACAAGCGCGGCAAAGCACAGCACCGAAATGGCTATCAGAATTCGCACGCCGAGTCAGCATACCAGCGACCGGCTGCATCTGGCTCAGTTGCATTTTGAAGGGGAATCTCCCTGTGTTAGCCCTTCTGCGGGTCTAACTCCCGGTCAAACCCTCGGCCAGCCAGGCCAGATAATCTGGGCACCCGTCCACTATCGGCACCACCACCAGCTCCGGCAGGTCGTAGCTGTGCACCTGCCGCACGGCGTCGCGCACCTGCGCGGCCAGATCCCGGCTGGTCTTGATCAGCACCACCGCCTCGCTGGCCTCCTCAATGGCGCCCTGCCAGCGGTAAACAGACCGCGCTCCGGGCAGCACGTTCACGCATGTGGCCAGCCCCAGACCCACCAGCGTCTGCGCTATGCGCCGCCCCTCGTCGGGGGTGCGGGCCGTGGTCATGGCCACGCAAAGCTCCACCGAACCCTTGCTCATCGGATGCCTCCTGCCGGGGGTGTCATGGCAGCGTCCACCACGCCATTTCCCCTCTTTACAACATCCTAGTCCGTTTACTATGGGAAAAAGTCCGACTATCAGAAATCTGATGCGGGCCATAACTTCTGCGCACGGGAGAAGTCTGCAATGGCTACCAAGATCAAGTTCGGCACCTCCGGCTGGCGCGCCATCATGGCCGACGAGTTCACGGTGGAGAACGTCCGCCGCGCCTGCATGGGCATCGCCAAGTTCGTGGTCTCGCAGCCCCTGCCCGCCGGACAGGCCCGCCACCGCATCCTCGTCGGCCGCGATACGCGCTTCCTGGGCGAGACCTTCGTGGACGTCGCCGCCTCCGTGCTGGCCGCCGAGGGCGTCGTCCCCGAGATCATCGCCGAAGCCGCTCCCACACCCGCCATCTCCTACGCCATCCTCGACCGCAAGGCCAGCGGCTCCATCAACTTCTCCGCCTCGCACAATCCGCCCGAGTACAACGGCATCAAATTCAACTCCGCCGACGGCGCGCCCTCGTTGCCGCACGTCACCAAGGCCATCGAGGAGAACATCGCCGCGCTCGCCGAAGACGCCGGCCTCTCCGTCGGCAAGCCCAAGGTCGAACGCGCCGCCGCCGACGTCAAGCCCGCCTACCTCAAGCGCATCGCCGAACTCGTCAACCTCAAGGCCATCCAGAAGTCCGGCATCAAGATCGTCGTGGATCCCGTCTGGGGAACCGGCCGCGGATATCAGCCGCAGCTTCTCGCCGACGCTGGCGTGCCCGTCACCACCGTCCACGACTACCGCGACGTCCTCTTCGGAGGCTACGCACCCGAGCCAGACGACCATCTGCTGGCCGAGTGCAAGGCCGCCATGAAGAAGACCGGCGCAGCCATCGGCATCGCCACCGATGGCGACGCCGACCGCTTCGGCATCGTGGACGCCGACGGCACCTTCATCTCCGCCAACTACGTCATCGCCGTCCTCTTTGACTACCTGATGGAGACCCGCGGCTGGAAGAACGGCGTGGCCAAGTCCGTCGCCACCACCAACCTCATCAACGCCATCGCCGAAAAGGCCGGCGTCCCGCTCTTCGAGACTCCCGTCGGCTTCAAATACATCGGTGAACTCATCCTGCAGGACAAGATCCTCATCGGCGGCGAGGAGTCCGGCGGCCTCACCATCCGCGGCCACGTCCCTGAAAAGGACGGCGTCATCGCCGGCCTGCTCATGGCGGAGTCTGTCGCCGTCCGCGGCAAGTCCATCGGCGCCCAGCTCCAGGACATCTTCGCCCGCGTCGGCGCCTACTACTCCAACCTCGACAACTTCCGCATCACGCCCGAAACCAAGGCCGCCTTCTCGCTCAAGATCAAGGGCGACCCCGCCGAGATGGCCGGCCTCAAGGTCGCCAAAATCGTACGCACCGACGGCCTCAAGCTCATCTTCACCGACGGCTCCTGGGCGCTCTTCCGCCTCAGCGGCACCGAGCCCCTCGTCCGCGCCTACACCGAGGCCCGCGACCGCGCCGACGTGCAGAAGCTCGCCGCCGCCGCCAAGCATTTCGTCATGGAGCAGTAACGGCAATGCAGAAGGTCATAGACATCTCGCAGCGCGCCAAATCCGCCGTTCTGGCGCGCACCGCCGCCGCTGCGCAGGCCCTCTCGCTCTCCTGGCGTCGTGTCACCACCTGGGCCGCGCTCGCCGCCACTCTGGCCGTCGCCTTCTACGTCTTCTTCGGTCACGACGGCCTCTACTCCTACGAGGTCAAACGCCACGAATCCCGCGTCTACGCCCGCGAGATCGACCGCCTCCAGCAGGAGAACATCCAGATCAAACAGCATGTGGACCAGTTGCAGAACAACCCCAACGCCATCGAGCATCAGGCCCGCCAGGACCTGCACTACACGCGGCCCGGCGAGGTCATCGTCAGCCTGCCCCAGCAGCAGCCCGCTCCGCAGTCCAAGTAATCGTAATCAGAAGTCCACGTGCGTCCGCACAGTGAACACGGCCACCGGTCCGCGGTCCTTGTTGTATCCCGGATGCGCGATGAGCTGCGTGCCCAGCGCCGCGTAAAATCCGCTCCACACGTGCCGGTTGTAGTACATCTCCAGAATGTCCTCGCGCGCGTAGTTCAGCTTGCCGTCGCCCAGCAGGAACCCCAGCCCTCCGTCGCGCAGATAGTTCTGGTTGTCGCGCTTGATGGCGTTCGACACCAGCGCCGCGCCCACCTTGTCGTTCGGCCGGTGCCAACGAGTGAACGCATAGTCGGCCGCCATCTCGAACGTCTGCCCCACCTCGGAGTAGGCATAGCTCTCGGTGCTGTTGTCGTTCCACCCGAACCGCGCCGCAACCCGCAGGTTCGCCGTCAACTCCTGCTCCGCGTTCGCGCCCAATCCGTACTTCATGGCGCCGTTGCGCTCGCTCAGCGTGATGTCCGGCTGCTTCACCGCTCCGCTGGTGAACTGCTGCACCGCCTGCCGGTAGTTGCCCATGTGCGCGTGGTTCACATACGTCATCGCGCGCCACACGCCCTTGCGCCCGGTGAGCAGCGACCGCCGCAGCTCGAACTCCCACGTCTGCCCGCTCGCCCGCCGCAGCGCGTAGTCCAGGTCAATCCCGTTGGCCACCGTCGGCATCGTCGCAATCGCGTACCGTGCACTCCACACGCGGTCGTCGTACTCCACGATTCCCGCCCACGTGTACCCCCGCGTGTCCGCCGCGTAGTCCCACGCACCGTTGTTGTCCACCGTCCAGTTCTCAAACTGTAAGTGGCTGTCCGAGGCCACGCTGTTCAAATCCAGTTGGTCGGGCAGGCTCATCTTGCCCGCGCGCAACTCGATGCGCCGCACCGGAACCCGTGTCGCCAGCGCAAACGGCGTGCGCCCGCCGTCCGCGTCAACCATCTCGTCCGTCAATCCGATGGTCTGGTGTACCTCCACCCGCGCCATGTACGGCGTCACGCCCAGCGTCGGATTGCGCACCACATCCAGGTTCGTGAATCCCGCCAGACCCAGCGCCTCGCTCAGTCCGCGTCCGCCGCTGCTCTCCTCGTCGTAGAGCAGGTCCGTGTTGTAGCGCAGGTTCTTGTGCGCCTGCACGCCCAGATACAGCGTCCCCAGCAGCGACGTCTTGTACTCCCCGCGCCCCAGCATGCTGTTCGTCCCCTCGTACGGCGAGTGAAACGGCGGATGCGACTGGAAGATGATGTTGAGCTGCCCCGCCACCAGCCACGGCCGCGTATCAGGATGAGGGAACACCGTCGGCGCTCCCGCCGCCTCTGGTTGCGGTTCAGGCGCAGGCTCGGCCGCGCGCAGCAGGCTCGGCGCACCCAGACACAGTATCAGCAAGATGGGAATCAGCTTCTTCATGTCGTGTCAGGTTCTACTTTCAGGCTACTTGATGAACAGGGGTTGAACCGGTCCGCCCCCGCACTAGGAGAGCAGACCGGCGTTGCAGTTTCCACCGCGTAGACGGAGGCTCGTCCGTTACGGACTCACACTCGTCCATCAGTGCCCACACGCCCACCAGCGGGCAGCGTATATCGGTCGTACGCAGCCACACGCAGCGCAGCACTCGCGTGTCCAGCCGCGGCATCTTCATCTTGCAGGCCATCTTCATGGTCTCTCTCCTTTCCACCGCGCCCAACGGTAGCCGGACGCAGTTGCACTCCACCCAATATACTGTAGGGGGGTATGCTATGCCAGTTAAATGTTGGTAAGAATTGCGCACTCTTGCGGGGAAATGCGGGAGAGGGAACTACAGCAACGTCTCCTGCGGCCGCTCGCCCACCGCCAGCATCACGATGCCCGTCAATATCGCAAAGCTTCCCGTCAGCGGCAGCACCATCTCCCCCTGCACCGACTGCCGCTGTTGCGGCGGCCTGTGGTTCTGGATGGTGACAGCGCGCCGGTACTTCAGGCTGCCGCCCGCCAGCGCCAGCGAACCCGCCACCACCATCACAATTCCTGCCGTTGCCAACGCTCTCATGTCTTCACCTGCCCCTCGGCCGCATCCGCGCAGCCACTCCACCTGTTCAAAATACCGCTGCGCTTCACGTCTTACAATAGTCCCATGAGCACACCTGACACCCTCCTCATCGCCGGCCGCACCTTCCGCTCCCGCCTCATCGTCGGCACCGGCAAGTACAAGGACGGCCCCCAGACCGCCGCCGCCATCGCCGCCTCCGGCGCTGAGATGGTCACCGTCGCCGTCCGCCGCGTCAACCTCGACCGCTCCAAGGAGTCCCTCCTCGACTTCATCGACCCCAAAAAGTACTTCCTGCTCCCCAACACCGCCGGCTGCTACACCGCCGACGAGGCCATCCGCGCCGCCCGCCTTGGCCGCGAGGTCGGCCTCTCCGACTGGGTCAAGATCGAGGTCATCGGCGACCAGAAGACCCTCTACCCAGACGTTGCAGCCACGCTAATGGCGACTGAGGTGCTCGTAAAGGAAGGCTTTACCGTTCTCCCCTATACCTCTGATGACATTGTGGTTGCCAAACGCCTCATAGACGTCGGCGCCGCCGCCGTCATGCCCCTCGGCGCCCCCATCGGCTCCGGTCTCGGCCTCCAGAATATGGCCAACCTCCGCATCCTTCGCGAGATGCTCACCGAGGTCCCTCTCATCGTGGACGCGGGTGTAGGCACCGCATCCGACGCCGCCGTCGCCCTCGAAATGGGCTTCGACGCCATCCTCATGAACACCGCCATCGCCGCCGCCAAAGAGCCTGTCCTCATGGCCGAGGCCATGAAGAACGCCACCATCGCCGGCCGCCAGTCCTTCCTCGCCGGTCGCATGCCCCGCAAGCTCTACGCCAGCGCCAGCTCGCCGCTCGACGGCATCTCCCGCTAGGGGCTACCGGAAGGGAACTCGCCCATGAAGGTCTTCGGCATCGACTGCGGCACCGAGTTCACTGGCTACGGCGTGGTCCATACCGACCACGAGTCCCGCGAGCCGCGCCTCGACGCCCTCGCCTTCGGTGCCATCCGCCTCAACAAGAAGGAGCCCACCCCGCGTCGCCTCGCGCAGGTCTACGCAGAGCTCACTGCGCTTCTCGAAGCCCACCGCCCCGACGTGGTCGCCATCGAAGAGGTTTTTTTCAGCGCCAACGCCAAGAGCGCCCTCAAGCTCGGCCAGGTGCGCGGCGTGGCCCTGCTGGCCGCCGCCAATCAAAACCTCCCCGTCGCCGAGTACGCCCCGCTCGCCATCAAGTCCGCCGTCGTCGGCTACGGCCTCGCGCAAAAGGAACAGGTCCAGTTCATGGTCGCCCGCCTGCTCAACCTCCCCGAACCGCCCCAGCCCGCCGACGCCGCCGACGCCCTCGCCGTCGCCATCTGCCACATCCACACCGCTCGCACACTCGAACTCCAGCTGGGCAAGCCCTAGCGCAACATTACGAACTGCACAGTATTTGTACGCAACCATTTCCTCTTCCCAGAACTGTCAAGTACATCCAAGTAAACAGAGTATTTTCCTGGTACGTTCAGATCATAGAAATACAACAAGTTGAACTTATCAGTTTTCGTTTCACTAGGCGGAAGGTCCACTGTTACCCCACCACGTAAGATATCCGTTTCGCCGGGTCGAAGTTGTTGCGTAATCTGGCGCTGAAACAAAGTTGTTGGTGGTTCACCATTCTTTCCAACAACGTGGACTCGGTACAGATCGGGCGGTAACGATGCGTAGTTATCAGTCAGATTCTTGATTGTCAAAAGAACTACAGGCGACTGACCAATGGGTACTTGCGTTGTTTGCATGGAAATGCTGACAGCGAGAGTATTCGATTGACTACTCACTTGGGCGTTTAATGCAATGCAGCATGCGGCAAATGTAACGCTGAGAGCTAGACCCAAGATTGTTCTATTGAGCATTCCTATTTTTCCTTTCAAATTTAGTTTATGCAGTTCGCATTCCTGGGTAAATTGCACGTACTCCACATTATTTTTCGGAACTAGCGCAGCGCCTTGTAGATCTCCGCCAACTCCTCCACCGTCAGAGCCTCCGCCCGCGCCTCACGCGCAACACCCTCCGGCCACCTCGCCGCCACCGCATCCCGCTCCACACCCGCCGCCCGCAGATTATTCGCCAGCGTCTTCCGCTTCTGCGCAAAGCATCCCCGCAAAAACCGCTCAAACCCCTCGCGCTCCACGCCCAGCTCCGCAAACCGTGGCGCAAACTCCACCCGCACCACCGACGAGTGCACCTCCGGCGGCGGCTGGAACGCGCCCGGCCCCAGCGTGAACAGGGAACTCACCGACCCGTGCATCTGTGCCGTCACGCTCAACAGCCCGTACTCCCGCGTCCCCGGCCTTGCACTCAATCGCTCCGCCACCTCGCGCTGCATCATCAGCACCGCGCGGTCCCACAGCGCCACACTCGCAAACAGCTTCAGCAAAATATCCGATGTGATGTAGTACGGCAGATTGCCCACCACGCTCACCGGCGCATCCCCGCCCACCAGCGCCGCCACATCCGCCTCCAGAAAATCCGACTCCACAATCTCCACGTTCCCGCGTCCTGCAAACTCCGTCCGCAACTGCGCCGCCAGCGACTCGTCCAGTTCAATCGCCACCAGTCGCCGCGCCCGCCCCGCCAATATCTCCGTAATCGCCCCGCGCCCGGGCCCAATCTCAATCACCGTCCGCCCGTGCACATCCCCCAGCGCGTCGGCAATCGCGTGCCGCGCCCCGTCGTCTATCAAGAAGTTCTGCCCCAGCTTTGGCTTATGCTTGCCCATCCTGCCCAGTCTAATCGCCCGCGCCTGTCGTAAACTGTTCCCGTCATGAAGATTGTCTTCGCATCCTCCGAATGCGCCCCTTGGGCCAAGACCGGCGGTCTGGCCGATGTTGTCGGCGCGCTGCCCCTGTCCCTTGCCGAACTTGGCCACCAGGTCTCCATCTTCCTGCCGTACTACCGCACCGTCGCGCGTCGGTTGCCAAACCTGCCCGTCGTCATCCCCAGCCTCACCATCCCGTTCTCGCACTTCAATCGCTTCGTGCGCATCCTCGACGGCGGCCGCACAACGCCCGCCGCTCCCGTCGCTGCAAAGAAGCCCCGCGCCAAGAAATCCGCTCCCGCCCCCATTGCCGCCCCCGCCGCAGGCTTCGTGCAGCTCTACCTCGTGGACTCCCCCGAACTCTTCGACCGCGAAGCCCTCTACGGCGTCGCGTCTGACTACCCCGACAACGCCGAGCGCTTCGCCCTGCTCTCCCGCGCCGTCATCGAGGCCACCAAGCAACTCGGCGTCCCCGACGTCTACCACGCGCACGACTGGCAGGCCGCCATGCTGCCCGTCTACCTGCGCTCCACCTACGCCTTCGATTCCGTCCTGCGCCGCACACCCTGCGTCTTCAGCATCCACAACGCCGCCTATCAGGGCGTCTTTCCCCCGCGCACCATCGAAACCCTCCTCCTCCCCTGGGACATGTTCACCTTCCAGCGTCTCGAACAGAACGACCGCCTCAACTTCCTCAAGGGCGGCATCGTCTACTCCGACCTGCTCTCCACCGTCAGCCGCAAGTACGCGCAGGAAATCCAGACCGCCGAGTTCGGCTGCGGCCTCGACAGCACCATCGCCCTGCGCGCCGCGGACATGGTCGGCATCCTCAACGGCGTGGACTACGCCGAGTGGGACCCCGCCGTGGACCAATTCATCGCCGCCAACTTCACGCCCACGCGCCTCGCGGGCAAAAAGCAGTGCCGCGCCGACCTGCTCGCCGAGTTCGGCCTCTCCGACGTGCCCGCCTCCACCGCCGTCCTCGGCCTCGTCTCGCGCTTCGCCGTGCAGAAGGGCATGGATTTCATCGCCGCCGTCGCGCCCCAGCTTCTGCAGGATGATGTCGTGCTCGTCGCCCTCGGCAGTGGCGACCCGCACTACGAGTCCATCATGCACGACCTCTCCCGCCGCTTCCCGCACAAGTGCCGCGTGCGCATCGGTTACGACAACGCCCTCGCCCACAAGATCGAGGCCGGCTCCGACATCTTCCTCATGCCCTCACGCTACGAGCCCTGCGGCCTCAACCAGATCTACTCCCTCAAGTACGGAACCATCCCCGTCGTCCGCGCCACCGGCGGACTCGAAGACACCATTGACGAGCAGCACCTCGGCAAGGGCAACGGCTTCAAGTTCCACGGCTACGACCCGCTCGAGTTCCTCGCCGCCGTCCGCCGCGCCCTCGCCGTCCGCCGCGTTCCCGCGCAGTGGAAGGACATGATGACCCGCGGCATGCGGCAGGACTTCAGTTGGCACGCCTCCGCCCTCGAGTATGTCAAGCTCTACCAGCAGGCCATCGCCCGCCGCTCCGTCTAGCTGCAATCCACATCCGCCTCGCTTACAGTGTCACTAGACCGTATGAGACTCCGCATCCTTCCCCTCGCCCTCGCCCTCACTCTGCCTCTTGCCGCGCAGCAGACTCCGCCCACCAAGCCAGCCCGTCCCGCCACATCCGAATCCGTCGTCGTCCCGGGCAGCTTCGGCGCCGTCGCCGAATCCGAATCCTCGCGCTCCGTCGCCCTGCTCGACAGCAACCCCGTCACCGCCCCCACCTTCGACGACCTCCTCCGCTCCGACACCGCCGTCGCACTCCAGCAGCGCGGCGTCGGCGGTACGCAGGCCGACATCTCCATCGGCGGCACCACATTCGAGCAGACCCTCGTCCTCCTCAACGGCCTCCGCGTCAACGATGTAGAAACCTCGCACTTCAACCTCGACCTGCCCCTTCCGCCCGACGCCCTCAAGAACGTCGAAATCCTCCACGGCGCAGGCAGCACCCTCTACGGCTCCGACGCCATCGGCGGCGTCGTGGACGCCATCACCGCGCGCCCCGACCACGACTCCGTCCTCCTCCGCACCGACTGGGCCTCCTTCACCGGCCAGTCGCAGGCTCTGCGCATCGGCATCGTCCGCGCCAATTGGAACGAACTCCTCGCCGGTCTGCACGCCGCCTCCCACGGCTTCACCGTGGATCGCGACTACAGTGCGCGGCAGGGAAGCAGCGAAACACGCTTCACCACCGGCCTCGGCCAGACCGACCTGCTCCTCGCCGCATCCGACCGTCCCTACGGCGCCAACCTCTTCTACGGCTCGTGGGACAGCTTCGAGCGCACCAAATCCTGGTTCACCGCGCTCAACCAGCAGTTCAATCCGCACACGCTCTTCGCCTTCGGCTACCGCCGCCACACCGACGAGTTCCTCCTCTTCCGCGAGAACCCCGCCGCCTACGAGAACAACCACGTGGACCAGAGCTGGCAGGGTGCGCTCCGCCGCTCCGACCAGCTCGCCCGCAATCTCCGCGTCTACTACGGCATCGAGGCCGACGCCGACCAGATCCGCTCCACCAACCTCGGCAACCACGGACGCAACGACGGCGCCGGCTACCTTCAGGCCGAGTGGCGCTCGCCGCAGCGCGCCTCCGTCAGCGCCGGCGTGCGCGAGCAGATTCTCAGCGGCGGCACCACCGTCTTCGCCCCCGCGCTCTCCGCCAGCCTCTGGCTGCCGCGCTCCGTCAAGCTCCACGCCTCCGCCGGCCGCGGCTTCCGCCGTCCCACCTTCCTCGACCTCTACTACTCCGACCCGCTCCACACCGGCAACCCCAACCTCAAGCCTGAGTCCTCCTGGGGATTCGACGGCGGCGCGGACTGGTATCCCGACGCCAAGACCACCGCCTCCGCCACCGTCTTCTACAACCGCCTCCACGACACCATCGACTACGACAAGCCAGCCGCCGCCGCCGCATCCGCGCCCTACGTCGCCGCCAATCTGGAGACCATGTCCTACACCGGCGTCTCCGCCGCCATCGCCCGCAATCTGCACAAGGGCCGACGCATCGCGCTCACCTACACCGGCATCTCCGCCTCGCAGCCCTCGCTCGCAGGCTACGTCTCCATCTACTCCGCCAACTACGCCGTGCACAACGCCGCCTTCGAGTACTCCCGCCAGATGGAGCGCCACCACGGCCTCTTCATCCGCACCCGCGTCGCCGCCCAGCAGCACGTCGGCCAAACCGCCTACGCCGTCTGGGACCTCGACCTTGCTCAGACGCACGGCCACTTCCGCCCCTACATCGCCTTCGCCAACCTCGCCAACCTCAACTACGCCGAGGTCCTCGCACCCTCCGCCGTCCCCATGGCTCCGCGCACCATCACCGGCGGCTTCGAACTCGACCTCCACCGCCCCCACTGGCACAACGACAGTGACGACGAGGATACCGGCGCAATCATCCAGACTGCGCAGCACGGCCACGCCGCGCATATCGTGCGCTGATTACTGTTGTTGATGGTTGTGCAGCATTACTCGCCCAGCATGATCCGCTGTATCCCCGTCGCCCGCCCCGTTCCGCCATCACATTGAACCAGCGTGGCGCACATCTTCGGGTTCCCCTTGGCCGCCTCGAACTTACCCGGCAGCCCCGTCAAAAACCGCGCCAGCACCAGCTCCTTCTCCACGCCAATCACGCTGTCAAACGGCCCGCTCATCCCCACGTCCGTCTGGTACGCAGTCCCGTTCAGCAGCAGCCGCTCGTCGGCCGTCGGAACATGCGTGTGCGTGCCCAGCACCGCCGTCACCCGCCCATCCAGATACCACCCCAGCGCGGCCTTCTCGCTCGACGCCTCGCCGTGTATGTCCACCAGGATGACCTTCGCCTGTATCTGCTGCAGAATCTCATCCGCCTTGCGGAACGGGTCGTCGCTGCTGGCCATGAACACCCGCCCCTGCAGGTTGATCACCGCGTACGCCTGCCCATTGCCCAGCTCACCCTCGTACCAGCCGTATCCGGGCGTGCCCGCCGCGTAGTTCGCCGGACGTATCACCCGCCGCCCCCGCTCCTTGCTGTCCGCCGGAACCTTCAGGTACTCCAGCAGTTCCTTCTTGTCCCACACGTGGTTGCCCGTGGTGATGACGTGCGCGCCCCAGTCGAAGAACTCCTCGGCGATCGTCGGCGTCAGCCCGAAGCCCCCGGCCGCGTTCTCCCCGTTGATGACCAGCAGGTCCACGGCGTGCGTCTCCATCACGTGGCCCAGATGCTCTCGCACAATCCGCCGCCCCGCACTCCCGAAGATGTCGCCGACAAAAAGTATGTTCACAGTGTTGATGGTATCGCGGCTTGCAGCCGTCTGTCCTGCTGCCAATGCATGCTGAGCATGATGGATACCCACAACGCGCAGCGTTGTGGGTATCCAACCCCAACAGTGTCATCCTGAGCGCGAAGCGCGAAGGACCTGCTTGCCGTTTCCCAACTTGCAATGTTTGCGTTCACGGAATATCGCCGACAATGGCGGGGATGGCGCGCGACAGAGCGCAGTCGGCCGTGCGGCCGTCAGCACGTCTTATCTTTGGCGCTGCACAGCTTCTCCAGCCCACACTCCGCGCAGCGCGGCTTGCGCGCTACGCAGCACTTCCGCCCATGGTGGATGATCTCGTGCGAGAACGCCGTCCAGCGCTCTCTCGGCAGCAGCTTCACCAAATCCCGCTCAATCATTACCGGAGAAACCGCCTTCGTCAGCCCCAGCCGCCGCGCGATTCGTTTGACGTGCGTGTCCACCACCACGCCCTCGCTCTTCTTGAACCACGTCCCCAGAACCACATTGGCCGTCTTGCGCGCCACGCCCGGCAGCTCCAGCAGCTCCGCCATCGTCTGCGGAACCACCCCGCCAAACTTTTCCGTCACCACCCGCGCCGCGCCCACAATGCTCTTCGCCTTGTTGCGGTAGAACCCCGTGGACCGTATCACCTGCTCCACCGCCGCCAACGGCGCGCCCGCCAACGCTTCAGCCGTCGGCCACATTCGGAACAGCTCCGGCGTCACCATGTTCACGCGCACATCCGTGCACTGCGCGCTCAGTATTGTCGCCGTCACAAGCTCCCACGCGCTCTTGTGCGCCAGCGCGCACTCCGCGTCCGGATACATCTTCGCCAGCCCGCGCAGAATCGCCCGCACCCGCGCCGCTTCTGTTGCCGCTCCGCTCTTCTTCGTCTTGGCCGCTGCCTTCGCCACGCCGCTACCCCAGCTTGTTCAGCATCTCCATCGGCGTCATCCGTATGCACGTGAAGATGGGGAAGTCCCTAAGCGTGTACATGCTGATCTCCGTCTCGCGCAACTGCTGCACTAGATCCAGAAAGTCCTCCGGAAAGTTCGTCTCGAACGCCACCACGAACTCCTGGTCGTCCAGTCCGAACGAGTACGTCGTGTTCAGCTTCACCCGCGGATACAGCAAGCCGATGCGGATGTGCTCGTCCATCAGCCGCTTCCGCTCGCTCATGGACAGCAGGTACCACGGCCGCGTCTTCCAGAACGGGTACACGAAGTTGTACTTCTGCCCGCCCGGCCGTATCGCGCCGCGCCCTTCGCCCTCGCTCTCGTCCGGACGGTCAATCTGGTACTGCGACCGCTTGGTCATGGAGATGAAGTGGTGCGGCGCGGTCAGGTATCCACCCAGCGCCGTGCCCATCAACTCCGCGCGCATCGTGTTCAACTCCGTCACGTCGTAGCCGATCGTCCACACGCACATGTCCACGTCGCCGCGCGTGCCCACCGTCGAGTACGTCAGCGTCACAAACTCACCCACGCGGTTCCACTTCTCCAGAACCGCCGCGAACTCCTGCTTGTGCGCCGTCTTTTCTGCCGCCGGCAGCCGCCGCCACTCCGGCGCCACCTTGTAGAACGCAAAGCACACCACCTGCCGCCTCTTCGGGGCCTCGCCGTGCGCGCCGGGCCCTCCGGCTGTTGCTGGTTTTGCTGCGTGCGGATGCTGCGTCTGCTGCTGGGGGGAAGTCTCTGCCATTTTGCTCTCCTGTCTGGTATTCCTTCATCCTACCAAGCATCCCCCGCCGTTATACTCAACCCATGTCCGAAAAGCTCGTCACGCTCCTGGTGGCCCTCGTCGCTCATGGCGGATACACGGCCGTCATCCTGCTCATGGCCGTGCAGTCCGCCTGCATTCCCATCCCGTCCGAGGTCATCATGCCTCTGGCCGGCCTCGCCCTCGCCCACACGCAGATGCAGCTCATCGCGCTCGCCACCGCCGCATCCCTCGCCAGCAACCTCGGCTCCATCCCCGCATACTGGGCCGGCGCGCGCGGAGGCCGCCCCCTCGTCCAGCGTTACGGCTCCTGGGTCCTCATGAGCCAGCACGACCTCGAGCGCGTCGAGCACTTCTTCGCCCACTTCGGCTCCATCACCGTCCTCGTCGGACGCATGCTCCCCATCATCCGCACCTTCATCGCCTTCCCCGCGGGCATGGCGCGCATGAACCAGTTACGCTTCCACCTCTACACCTTCATCGGTTCCTGGCCGTGGTGCTACGCCCTCGCATGGGCCGGCATGAAGCTCGGTTCCGCCTGGCGCACCGACCCCCGCTTCCAGCAGATCTTCCACCGCTTCCATCTTGGCGTCGAACTCGCCATCCTCGCCGCCGCCGTATGGTTCCTGTGGTCGCACTGGCGCAATCGCGTCCACGCCGACTAGCCACTCTTCCATCTGGCTCGCGCTACTTCACTGCGATGAACAGTGCCTCTTCCGAGAAGCGGTTCTTCAGGTTGTTCGCACCGAACCACACCCTCCGCTCAACCGACAGCAGCAATCTCCCGTACACGCGATGCGCTCGTTCCGGCAGCAGTTTGCCCATGGCTCGCGCAGGAGCGCAGAGCAGTAAGTGCAGCAGTTGTCCCACACGCTTCTTCGCCTCGTACACTCCGCGGCGCCCCGCCGTCGGCCGCGACAGATGCTCCGCTCGCTGGTATATCGTCACTGCCCGGAACCCCGCGTTGGCCAGCGTCTTCCGCAGATCCGGCGGATTCGTCTTCCACGGATGTCCTGCGTCCAGAAACACCACATCCAGTGCATGCACTCGTTTCTCTTCCACCGCCCGCCGCACTTTGCTCAGGAACGGACTGCCCGGCATTGCGTCCATCGGCAATGTCGAGATCAGCATCCCACCCTCCGCCAGCAGCCCGTGCAGTCTCCGCAGCATCTCGTCCGGCGTGTAGAGGTGCTCCAGCGTGTGATTCGAGTAGATCAGGTCGTACCCGCCCGGCAGTCCATCCAGCAGATGGTTGATGTCACCGGCCATGAACTTCACTCCGATGGCCCGCTTCGTCGCCTCCGGAATGGAATCCCCGTAGTCCAGCGCCGTCATCTCCGCCTTCGGCAAAACGGCGCGCAGGAACATGAGTTCCAGCCCGTTGCCGCACCCCACATCCAGCACCCGCCGACACTGCCGCGGAACCTGGTTCGCCTCCCAGGAAAAGTCGTTCATATGCGTACGCCGCCTGCGCGCGCTCAATCCCAGCACGTCCAGCAGGGCATGGACGCGCACCATCTCCTCTGGCCTCAGCCGGGTCTGTTCTCCGGTCAGCATCACCACATCCTCCGGCGCGTCCGCAGCTCTCATCTCCAGCCCGGCCAGAATGCTCTCCCGATCCGCCCGGTTCTGCGCTGTATCCCCCTCGCAGGCAAAGGGCTTGCCTTGCAGGTGCGCCTGCATCTTCGTGTTCAGGATGCGTATCTGGTACGCCGGTGGGCTGTCGTGGGTCACGTGGGAAGTATAGCAATCCCATGCAGGTTGCCCTTCCTTCAGGCACGCGCATTTCCTCTGCGTTTGCGCCCTCGCAAACCCTTTGCGATACTAGTGTTTGAGCGTCGGAGCATCCCCGCTCCCGTCCGCGCCAGAAAGGTCGCATCAAGCCATGCCGAATACCCCCTCCGCGCCCCAGACCCCCGCCCAAATCGAACCCGCCAAGGGCAAGCTCGGCATCATGATGCCCGGCATGGGCGCCGTCTCCACCACTCTCATCGCAGGTGTCGAGGCCGTCCGCAAGGGCCTCGCCAAGCCCATCGGCTCCCTCACCCAGATGGGCACCATCCGTCTCGGCAAGCGCACCGACAACCGCACTCCGCTCCTCAAGGACTTCCTGCCCCTCGCCAAGCTCGACGACATCGTCTTCACCGGATGGGACATCTTCGGCGGCAACCTCTACGACGCCGCCAAGACCGCCGGTGTCCTCGACCGCGACCAGCTCGAGCAGATTCGCCCCTACCTCCAGTCCATCGAGCCCATGCCCGCCGTCTTCGACCAGAACTACGTCAAGCGCCTCACCGGCAAGAAGGTCAAGTCCGGCCGCTCCAAGTGCGACCTCGCCGACAAGGTCCGGCAAGATATCCAGGAGTTCAAGCAGAAGACCGATCGTCAGGTCATGATCTGGACCGGCTCCACCGAGATCTTCATCGAGCCCTCGGCCGTCCACCAGACCCTCGAGGCCTTCGAGAAGGGCCTCGTCAACGACGACCCCGGCATCGCCCCCTCGCAAATCTACGCCTGGGCCGCGCTCAAGGAGGGCATCCCCTTCGCCAACGGCGCGCCCAACCTCACCGTGGACATCCCCGCCCTGCGCGACCTCTCCCGCAAGATGAACGCACCCATCTGCGGCAAGGACTTCAAGACCGGCCAGACCATGATCAAGTCCGTCCTCGCGCCAGCCTTCAAGACGCGCATGCTCGGCGTCTCCGGCTGGTACTCCACCAACATCCTCGGCAACCGCGACGGCGAGGTCCTCGACGACCCCGAGAGCTTCAAGACCAAGGAGGAGTCCAAGCTCGGCCTCCTCGAGATGATTCTCCAGCCCGAACTTTATCCCGACCTCTACAAGGACATCTTCCACAAGGTCCGCATCAACTACTACCCGCCCCGCGGAGACAACAAGGAGGGCTGGGACAACATCGACATCTTCGGCTGGCTCGGCTATCCCATGCAGATCAAGGTGGACTTCCTCTGCCGTGACTCCATCCTCGCCGCCCCGCTCGCGCTCGACCTCTGCCTCTTCCAGGACCTCGCCAAGCGCACCCCCGCGCTGCGCGGCCTCGGCATTCAGGAGTGGCTCAGCTTCTACTTCAAGGCCCCGGACTCCGCGCCCGGCGTCTACCCGGAGAACGACCTCTTCATCCAGCACACCAAGCTCAAGAACACCCTCCGCCACATCATGGGCGAAGACCTCATCACCCACCTCGGCCTCGACTACTACGAAGGCGAGTAGGCAGCGCACAATTCTTTGACTGTCATCCTGCTTGCCGCGCCGACTTGTCACGCCGTAGCCTTGGCGTAGGCGGGAGCGCAGCGAAGGACCTGCATTTGTTTTTGCTTTATCCTTTAAATCTTTTGCCGTCATCCTGAGCGAAGCATCGCGCTCAGCGCGATGCGAAGTCGAAGGACCCAGAGGGCGATTCGGCTGCCTATATCGCCGGTTTGTTTCTCACTGGAACGCCTTGTTTTCTTTGCGTCGTGCGCGGATGTTTCAGTAGTGCGAAAATGCTCCTCAGGCGTCTAATCCAGCAGGGAGGGGAATCGTCCGTGAGCCGCATTCGTATCACCGCCCTCTTCGCCGCCGCGCTCCTCGCCGCTGCCGCTCACGCCCAATCTGCGCCCACCCCGTCCGCGCCCACCGACTCCGCCAAACCTGCCGACACATCAAAGCCCGCCGATAGCGCCACCACACCTCCTACGGCCGCGCCCGAAACCAAGAACAACATCGCCCCCGCCGCCACCATAGACGACACCCGCAATCTCCCGTCCCCCGGGGAACAGTACGACCCGCCCCACATCGCCAAGGGTTCCGAGGACGACGTCAACGCCATCGGCAACCGTCCCATCGGCCATCGCGGCCTCGGCAACTGGTTCACCACCAACTGGGAGGTCGGTGTCGGCCACCAGTACTCCGACGAGGTCCTCAAGGCCTCCCGCATGGTCACAGACCCGGTCGTCACCGAGTACGTCAACCGCGTCGGCCAGAACCTGGTCAAGAACTCCGACGCCAAGGTCCCCTTCACCATCCGCGTCATTGATTCCGACGAAATCAACGCCTTCGCACTCCCGGGCGGCTACTTCTTCGTCAACAGCGGCCTCATCCTCGCAGCAGACGAGGAGTCCGAGCTCGCTGGCGTCATGGCGCACGAGATGTCCCACGTCATCGCCCACCACGCCGCCCGCCAGATGACCCGCGCCGAGTACGCACAGATCGGCTCCCTCGCCTCCATGATCTTCCTCCCCGGCGGCTGGACCGGCTACGGCATCTACGAAGGCGAACAGGTCGGCATCCCCCTCAGCTTCCTCGCCTTCTCCCGCGGCTTCGAGGCCGAGGCCGACTACCTCGGCGTCCAGTACATGTACAAGGCCGGATACGACCCCCAGGGCATGATCACCATGTTCGAAAAGCTCGAGGCCCTCGAAAAGCAGAAGCCCGGCTCCCTCGCCAAGGTCTTTGCGGACCATCCCCCCACACCCGACCGCATCGTCAACATCGAAAACGAGATCGCCACCATCCTCCCGCCCAAGCCCGACTACGTCGTCACCACCTCCGAGTTCGACGACGTCAAGGCCCGCCTCGCCCGCATCGAGAACAAGCGCCGTATAGACGACAAGAAGGGCGGCAACGCCCCCACCCTCCGCCGCGTCAGCCCTGGCGACAGTAGCGGCAACAACTCGCCCCAGGACCAGCAGGGAAGCGACCGCCCCACCCTCCACCCCCGCAGCGACTAGCTTTTATCGAGGCGAAATGACAGGTTGCCCCATCCTTCGCTTGATGAGCAATGAGTGGGATATGGCCGCGTGGGGTAACTTCCGGATTGCCCGTCATTCGGACATAACGGTCTACCAACTCATGATGCGGCAAATGATTTTAAACTACTGGTCACGGATTACTTCAGACACCCTTTGTCAAGCAGTTCCTTCAGGCCCGTGGTATCAAAGGCTACCTTGATGGAGCTTGGAGGCCCGTTCACCAGGACAGTCAGTTTCTGCCCGTCGTTTATCCTCAACAAGAAGGAGAAGACGTTCTTTTCAATTGTGTCAAAAGTAAACCCGCCGTCGTTATACCCCCCATTCGGGACGTCCCAATTTAGAGAACGAATGCGGCCTTGATTTCCAGATGCTACATCTAGCCTTATGAATTCAGTGGTGGTCTTGTCCACTGGTCCGTCGTACTTCTCAAAGGGGAACAGTGGTAATTGTTTGGGGGACTCTACGATAAGGTCGACAATCACGGGCGGGTTAACGCCGGGCTGGCATGTGATCTTGAATGTTGCGAATCCGGCACCCTGCGGCGATGTAATCTCGCTGCGAGCTGAAATATCGACACCGCTAATAGCGGATTTCTCCAACTTCCATGAATTCTTAGATTCCTGGCTCAAGGCGGGAATGACCGCTACCAATATTGCCGCTGTTACCAACCAGATTCGAAGCTGAAAGACTCTTTGCACGTTAATCGTCCGCGTAGTCAGAATATCGTTTTTCATAATCAGAGAATGTTATCGCTTTTCGTTCAGATAGCCGCTGTCTATGGGAGCAAAAAGTTGTTGTGCCAGTATTGTCGGCAATCCGGAAGTTGCCAGGTCCGTTCACCTGCCGACCCCACCCCAGAGGCAATGTCCGGATTGCCCGTCATTCGGGCATAACAATGTTCCGCTTGATGAAAAACCTGGCCGCTGAATCTTCAATAAGTGATGGTGGGCTTTGTATCTTTCACTTCAACAAGCGTATGAGCGAGATCAATATCCGTGACTCGCATGAAGTTGTTGGGCGAATCCGCTTGTTCGGGCAACATTCGATACTCAATTTCAGCGATATAGGTACATGCTTGATGTTCGCCAACGGTGACCCATCCGTATCGACGGCTCTCAAGGAATTCACGACTGCTTGCAATGAATACTTGGAACATACCTTTACTGGGACCGTCCAAAAAACTGATGTCAGAATGGCCATCGGGATGAACAACAACACTAAAGCGCTCGATACTTTGCATATGCGCGACGCGGGTAATGGGTGGGTAAATTGGCAGCTTGGGGTCGAATATAGCCACATCCGCGCAACTGGAGACTTGGGCTAAAGCCAAATTCGTACTACTGAACAATACTAAAATCCAAAACATTTTCCGCATGACAAATTCCCCTCGAACATCATAACTTTGATAAACATTTGCAATCTGAAATTCATCTCCTGAAATCAAATTGGCGAGAGTTTCCTCCACATGCACCGGCTCTGGGTGTATGGTCGGCAATCCGGAAACTGATACTGCACCACGCAGGGTGAACTCACGGAGATTCCGACTCCCAAAATGTTTATGAATAAAAGAGTTACGCCCGCTTCGGCCCCGGACACCCCTCCAGGTACAGCAGCATCTCCAGCACCGTGTGCACCTTCGTCGGGTCGGCCAGCACATGCTTCTTCCGTCCGCACGCCGACGGCAGATTCCACATAAAGCTCTGTATCTTGTGCGCCGGCCAGTGCAGGTCTTGGATGAAACGGTCCGTCAGCCGCAGCGGCATCCCCGCCGCATAGCTCGTCTTCAGTTCCTTGTACAGCACCCGCGCCACCACCGCGCTCACGCTGTGCGCCGCCGCCATCTCCACAAACTCCGCCTCGCTCACCGGTGGCCGCCCCGTCGCCAGCTTCTCTCTCTTCTGCTTGATCTGCTTGCGCTGCATCTTCTTCATCATCCGGCTCAGGAAGATGAACACCGCCAACGCACCCAGCGCAATCATCCCCAACTCGAACGACAGGTTCAACCCGTCCTTCTGGCTGCTGATGGCGGCTTGCACGTCGCGGAACAGGTCGTCCACCATCGGCAGGTAGCCTGCGCCGTACAACGCCAGCAGGATGGCCAGCAGCAACAGAAAGACGATCTTGGGAGTGAACGTCCCCTTGCCGCCCTTCTTCTTGTTGCGCGGCTTCGGGTCTTGGATGGCTTGCGGGTTGAAGTCCTGCGTCTCTTGTTTCTTGTTCGGGGCCATGGCTCTAAAGCCAGTCTACCCCTTGTCGCACCGGCACTTCGTCATAATCTTGCACCGCAGGTCGTCGCGTACCTGCTCCGGCAACTCCAGCTCGTAGATGTCTTGGTTCCGGTAGATGCGGATGGTCTTCTCCACCGTGTTGACCACCACCTCGCAGTGGCTGCACTGGCCCATGTGCGCCCGCAGGTCGCTCAGCAGCGGCTCCGGGATTTGGCCGTCGAAGTAATCCGACATCTTCTTCAGAAACTCACTGCACTTCACTGGATTCCCTCTGGATGCATCTTCATGTACCGCGTCAGCCGGTCTCTCAGTTGCAATCGCGCCCGCAGCAGCCTCGACTTCACCGCCGGCACGCTCAAGCCCAGCGCCTGCGCCGTCTCCTCCGTGCTCAGGTTCTCCACGTCCCTCAACGTGAACACGCTGCGGAACCCGGGCGAAAGGCCTGCAATCGTCTTTTGCAGTATCTCCCGCAGCTCCGTCTGCTTGTACTGCTGCTCCGGATCGGGGCCCCAGTCCGCAAAGTCCCGCGGCACCGATCCCTCCTCGGTCTGCACGTCGTCGTCCATGCTCACCGTCTTGCTGTTGCGCCGTTTCCGCAACCGCATCAGGCTCTCATTCACCGCTATCCGCACCAACCACGTCGAAAACTTCGAGTTCCCCTGGAACTGGTGCAGCTTCTGGTACGCCTTCAGGAAGGCGTCTTGGACGATGTCCTCGGCATCCTCCTTGTTCTGCGTGATGTGCCGTGCAATCCGGAAGACCTGTCGGTCGTACTGCCGTATGAGCTGCTCAAAGGCCGAATCGTCTCCGGCCTTCGCCCGCTCCACCAGCAGCAGGTTGTCTTGCTCTTCCGTCGATGGTTGGATGGGGGCCATTCCGCCTTCGATGCACTTTCTCGGATGCAAAATTTCGTTGCTCCCCCATTTTACCCGGACTGAACTGGTCGGATAACCACCATCCGGTACACCCTCCCTCACCCCGCACGTACCAACGCAGATTCCACCTGCACCCCGCACGCCCAACTTTGCCCCACACCACCCTCGCGCACCGCTACAGTGAAGGAGTGAAACTTTGCTGCAAGCTATACCTCGTTGCACCGCTCCTGGTGCTTTGTATCCTTCTGCCCGCGCACTCCACCGCGCAGGACTCCACAAATCCGCCGTCGCAAGCCGCCAATTCACCGTCCAAAACCCATCCAAAACCAGCCGCCAGCCGCGCCAATACCCGCAAGAATCGCCGCAAAACCGCGGTCCCGCACCCCGCCAAAACCCGCCAATCCATCCATCTCTCCCAGGCCTTTTCCGCCTCCTCCGAGCTGCGCCCCATGGCCCAGCAGCTCGCCCTAACCCGTTCCCCTGCCGCATATAGCGGCGTCACCGCCTACGCCCGCTCCCACTCCGGCGAGGCCGCCGCCGCCGCCTATCTCGCCCTCGGCCACGCCTACCTCCTCGACCACTCCTACACCCAGGCCGCAACCGCCTTTGAATCCAGTCGTTTACACGGCTCCGTCCTCGCCGACTACGCCGACTTCCTCGAAGCCCAAACCGAAATCGCCGACTCCCGCCCCGCCGACGCCCTCTCACGTTTGAATGGATTCTCCGCTCATCATCCCGGCAGCATCTTCATCTCCTCCGCCGCCATTCTGCAGGCCAACACGCTCATCGCACGCAACGATGCAAAAGGCGCGCTCGCCGTGCTGCTGCCGCTCTCACGCTCTCCGATTGCATCCCACGCCGATTTTCAGCTCGCGCTCGCCCGCGCCCAGCAGGAGAGCGGCAACACCGCCGAGGCCACGCGCCTCTACCGCGCGCTCTACATCAACCTCCCTCTTTCGTCCGAGTCCGCGCAGGCCGCAACGCAGCTCGACCGCATGAACGCCGCGCCCTCGGCCGCCGAGCGCAAGTCGCACGCCGACCAGCTCTTCAACGCCGGCCGCTACTCCGACGCCGAGAGTGAGTACGCCGCGCTCTCCGCATCGGAACACGCGCTCGCTCCCGCCGACCGCGATGCACTGGAGGTCTACCGCGCCGTTTGCCGCCTCAAGCTCCACCACATCAGCCGCCGCGACGCCGAAATGCTCCCCAGGAACAACGACGACAGCGGCGCGGCGCGCCTCTACATACTCACCGAGCTCGCCCGTGCAGAGAATGAGACCGCCACGCACCGCGAGGTCCTCGACCAGCTCCGTACCCAGTTTCCGCAGAGTCGTTGGACCGAGGAGGCGCTCTTCTCCGCCGGCAACATGTATCAGGTGCGGCTGGACACCACGCAGGCCGCCATCTTTTACCTGCAACTGGTACAGAGCTTCCCGCACAGCACCTACGCCCCATCCGCCCACTGGCGCGCCGCATGGATGCAGTACCGTCTGCGCAGCTATCCCCAGGCCGCCAAGCTCATGGACGAGCAGTTGCAGAGCTACCCCGGCGGGCAGGAGATCCCCGGCGCGCTCTACTGGCGCGGTCGCCTCTACGAGCAGGCAGAGCACAATCCCAGTCAGGCCGCCAACTACTACCGCACGCTCGTCAACGACTACCCCAACGCCTACTACGCGCTGCTGGCCCGCGACCGTCTGAGCGAACTCGGCACGGTTCCTCCGGCAGCGCCCTCGCCGTTCCTCGCCTACGTCCACGCGCCGGACATCCCCAAGCTTTCCACCGAGTTGCCCGAGAACGACCCGCACCTCATCCGCGCGCGTCTGGTAGCCAACGCCGCACTCAACGAGTACATCGCACCGGAGATTCAGGCAAGCGCCGGCGGCGCAGCCTGGGGCTCACTGGCCGAGGCCGAGATCTACGCCAGCTACGGCGAGAACTTCCGCGCGCTGGAGACGCTCAAGCACAGCAACCTTTCCTTCTTCAGCTACCAGCGGCAGGAGGTCCCTTGGCCCTACTGGCAGATTCTGTTCCCGCGTCCGTGGTGGGACGACATCGCCGCCCAGAGCCAGCGCAACGGCCTCGACCCCAATCTGGTGGCCGCGCTCATCCGCCAGGAGTCCGAGTTCAATCCCGGCGCCGTCTCCCGCGCCAACGCCTACGGCCTCATGCAGCTTCTGCCCTCGGTCGGCAAGTCCACTGCGCGCAAGCAGGGAATGCACAACTACGCTCCCACGCAGTTGCTCGACCCGCACATCAATATCACTTTGGGGACAGCCAATCTGGCCAGCGAGCTGAACCACTTTGGCGGGCAATTGGAGTACGCGCTCGCCGCCTACAACGCCGGCGACTCCAACGTGAAGAGTTGGCAGGCCGACGACAACTATCAGGAGATGGCCGAGTTCACCGAGTCCATCCCCTTCGGCGAAACACGCAATTATGTGCAGGCCATCCTCCGCAATCGCGAGATGTACCGCACGCTCTATTCCGACAAGTAGGCAACAACTACAAGGCCTCCCCGCTTATTTCTCAGCAGGGAGGCCCCGTTTGATGCGCACGAATCATTGCTAGTGCTTGCCGTTGCGCATCGCTCCGTACTGCCCCACCAGTTGGTGGCGCTGCACGAGCGACTGGTTCAGTTGCTGCGTGATGTTGTTCAGGCTGAGCACGGCCTTGTTCGTGCCGTCGGCGTCCAGTTTCCCGCTGTTGAGCATCGTGCTCAGTTCCGTGCCCGACCGCATCAGCCCTGCGCCCTTCTGGTCAACGGCCCCAATCTGGCTGTAGATGTCGGCGCAGTTGCAGTTCGGCGTGGGTGGCTGCACCATTACGCGTCCCTGCCACAGCGACGACCACTTGTTGAAGTCAGCCAGCGCGGTATCGCTCCCTGCAGATTGTGTTACGGAAGACGATACGGAAGCGGGTACCGTGCTGTTTGATTTGCCCGGAATGGGGATTGATCCCTTGCTGGGCAATGGGATGGACATCTTGCCCGGCAGTTGCACCTTGGGCAGGATGTTCGGCACCTGCAGCGAATGTGCCGGCACTGGCTGTGTCTGGTTCGATGCAGGAGCCGTCATCTCCGGTGCGATGGCAGTGTGTTGCGCCTGCGGGCTGAGCGTCGCGCCTCCGCCCAACAGCACTAGTGTCGGCTCGTTGACGCCGTCCGCCGTGGGCGACAGTTGCGTCACACAGTGAAAGCCCTGCGGGCAGTGTGTTCCGTACACGGGCGGCGCCACCAGAACCAGCGGGTCGTACGTGCGGTGCAGGTTGGCAGTGCTCTGTGCGAACACATCCACCTTCGATGCCATCTGCTGATAGGCCGGCTCCAGATGACTGGCCGTGCAGGAGACCAGCGCCGTCGGCATACCTTGCGATGGGACACGATGCTGGTAGTTGATCTCGCAGAAGTGCTTCAGCGTCGGTCGCGGGCAGTCCAGCACGCTCGGTCCTGTCGGCGGAGCCTTCTGTAGTTCGTTGCTGTACGTATGTGCTGTAGTCGCTGTCGCTGTCTGTGCCTGCACAGGCTGCTTGGCATTTTGCCCCTGCGCACCCGTCACGGCTTGCGAGATGCTTCCAGCTACCGAAGCCCTGCCTGACTGCCCCTGTGCGCCCACTACGGCCTGCGAAATCTTCCCCGCAACCGGCGCCTTGATTGCGCCGCCTGCGTCAAACTCCACCGGATGTCCGTCAATCGAACACTGGGCGGCGTACTGGGACGGCGCGGAATGCAGGTTGTTGATGGGATCCAGATTGCCGTTCTTCAAGTCGTTCAGAACGGAGCGCGCCGCAGCAGGCCCGTCCACGCTGGTGTCGAACGCGCAGGGGGCGATGTTCCCCGGCCGTGGATTGGCCGCCGCCCACGCCTCGCAGGCCTTGTACTCCGCCAGGCTCGGGCAGTAGTACGTCTCCATGTAGACCGGGCACGCCGGCGTGTTGACGCAGCGCACCTTTTCATGGAGGCCTTGCAGATCGGCCATCACCTTGGTGCATTGGTCCTTCGCCTGCTCCGTGGGGCAGGTCAGGTCGAAGTCCTGTCCCGTAATCATCATGCCGCCCGGGATTCCGCAGTGGAAGGTGCTGCCGATGAACTGCACATACAGCGGCAGGAACTTCTCCGGCCGCGACTGGTTGAAGTCGTTGATGCACCATTGATGCGTGTTGCGGAACTTCATCTTGGCCAGTTGCGCCTGATCGCTGGTCGGCACATCGAACCAGTGGTCAATGTAGTTGTACTGCGCATTGTGCAACGGCCACTGGCTGCTGCACTCGTCCCATATCGCGCCGGAGAGGTACGGATACCGCGCCGGATTGCTGACGTGGTCCTGCGCCGCCAGGTTGAAGATGTACTGCGTCATCTGTTCGCCCATCCACTGCCCGCGTATGTTCTGCATGGGATACCACGTGCCGTAGGAGGGGTTCAGGATGGCGTCGTCCCACTGCATGTTCACCGCGCCGCGGAAGACGTTCGACGCAGTCACTATGTCGCTGGGTTGCACCTTCGGAACAGTCATATTGACTGGGTTGGCGTTCACTTGCTGTGCCGCATTGACCTGATCATTCAGGGCAGACTCAAAATACTTCGGGTCCGGATTCTCTCGCCACAGCAATCCGCACTTCACGTTGTCGGCCGCTCCGGTATCGGGATTGATGCACTCCTGCACCTCTCGGAAGTACAGGTTGTAGGCAATCTCCAACGGCGTCTCCGAGTCGCAATCGCTGACCCAGCACTCCACGTCGCTGACAATCTCCCCGGCAATATGCGCTACCTCCTGCAACACGTCCCAGATGTAGTGTGAGTTGTCCAGGATCAGATTGGCGAGTTCCATCACGCCTTCGCACAGCAGGCTCGTGCCTCCTCCGGTTAGGATGTCGGCCACGATGCACGGTGCATCCACTTCGAACCAGAAGCCAAACTGCACCACCAGGTCGTTGTAGTTGCCCGTGTCCACGTCCACATAGAACATCGAGAGCCGCTGGATGGAGTCAATCCACGCGTTGTTGGTGGATTTGAGTGCCGCAAAGCAGAACGGCACGTCGTCCAGCGACGAGATGGTGGACAGGCAATTGAACAGGTCGTGCAGGTCGATGAATTCGGTGTAGGTCGGAAAGTCCGCGTCGGCGTAGTTGTGGAGGTAGTCGGAGATTGTCGCCGTGGTCGTCCAGTCATCGGCGTGCGCGCGCGGCGTGGCCAGTCCCACAAAGGCCAGCAGCAGTAGGGCAGGGAACAGCATCCGGCGGAGGCGCTTCATTTCGCACCTCCCATGGGCTGCATGTGCACAATGGGCGTTGGCACGGTTCGGCCGTTGATGTCCTTCTGTCCGGGTATCGTGCGGAAGTACTGCCGCACCTCGCCCACGCTGACCACCTTGCCGCTCGGCGTGGCGACGATGTCACTGTCCTTCAACCCGGTCAACTGCTTGTGCAGCGCCTCCTTGCCGGTGTTCGGCTTCAGGATGATGTTGGCCTGCGCTAGCGTCGGCCGCGGCTGTATCTCCGTCAGCTTGCGTCCGGTCCGCGCCTCAATCTGCGCCTGCATCAGTTGTAGTTGGCCGGTGGTGATGGTCTTGCCCGATGGCAGTTGCAGCGTCTCGCTGCCGCGGTTGCGGCGCAGCGCGGCGGAGATGTCGGTGCCGCTCGTGATGCGCGTGCCCGTGGCCGTTGGCTGTGTGCGCAGCGCCAACGGAAACTCCTGGTGCTGCCTCTTGGCCATCAGGACGCGTGCCGTATCCTGCGCCTGCCGCATCTGCTTCACCGTGATGTGCAAGCCGTTGGGGAAGGCGACCACCTCCGAGTCGGCGTGGCCGGCCAGCGTCTTCATCGACATGCCCGGCGCGTACTGCAGCATGTGGACGCCGTTGGTGGAAGCCGTTTGCGCCGGCGCGCACACCACGACCGCCAGCGTGAGCAGAAGGACTGCTGCCTGCAGGAAATTGCGGATTGTCATAAGTTCTCTCCCATCAGCAAACGATCAACTGCATGGGCAGACTGCGGGCGCAGAACGCGCTCGCCCGGAGGGGGGACTGGGGGGAAGCCGGACCGTGAAGCGCCTGGTCATCCTCCTTGCGGGGCAAAATACAGCGCAGGCCGTATCCTGCCTATCGCCACGGCAAAACATACTAGCACTACTTTGCCGATTGTCCAGTCTGTTGTGGAAATGGTCCAAACTAGATGGCTTTCCAGATCGTAATCACCATCCCGTCCGCCTATCCGCTAGGATGGATATCGTGCCCGGGTGGTGGAATCGGCAGACACAGCGGACTTAAAATCCGCAGACCCTTTAAAAGGTCGTGAGGGTTCAAGTCCCTCCCCGGGCACCAGGAACCGACCATGACGCACACCCTCACACGCCGCCGATTCCTTGCCGCCTACGCCGCGCTTCCGTTCTCCATGCGCGCATTCGCTGCCAGAAGCCCCCAAGTTGAGCACTGTGTCTACATCGGCACAGACACCTCCCTCGGCGGCAAAGGCATCTATCGCGCCGGATGGGAGGGCATCACCCAAATCCTCACCCCGGCCGATCTCATCATCGAAACCCCGCGCCCCAGCTATCTTGCGGCCAGCCCAGACAGATCCCGCCTCTACGCCGTCAACGCGCTCAACAGCGCAGATGCCGCCGTCAGTTCCTTCACCGTTCAGCCGGATGGCTCACTTGCTCTTCTCAACTCCGTCCCCAGTGGCGGCAACGGTCCATGCTTCATCTCCATTCATCCGTCGGGTCGCGCCGCCTACGTCGCCAACTACTACGGCGGCAGCCTCAGCAGCTACTCCATCGCCGCCGACGGCACCCTCTCCGGCCCCACCGCGCACTTCCAGTACGAAGGTCACGGGCCCGTCGCCGCGCGCCAGCAGTCACCACACGCACACAGTTGCACCCTCTCGCCCGACGCCCGCTGGCTGCTGGTCAACGACCTCGGCCTCGACGCCATCCATATGTTTCGCATCGATTCTGCTCATCCCGCGCAACTCACCCACGTCTCCGACTGGCACTCCCGCCCCGGAGCTGGCCCGCGCCACCTCGTCTTCACGGGAAATGGCTACGTTTACTGCATCAACGAAATCGATTCCACCATCGACCTGCTCCGTTGGGATTGGGACCTGCTCAAAGGCACCTGCACACTCACCACCATCGGCGGCCCATATTCCACCACCGCCCCCGGCTTTACAGGAGCCAACACCGCCTCAGAAATCCTGCTCTCGCCCGGCAGCCGCTTCCTCTACGCCAGCAACCGCGGAGAAGACTCCATCGCCGTCTTCTCAGTTGACTTCACCACCGGCGTCCTCAAGCACATTCAGCACATCCCCAGCGGCGGCCGCACGCCCCGCCACATTACCTTGACGCCGCCCACCCCCTTTCAGGGCAGCCACTCACTGATTGTCGCCAACCAGGACTCCTCCAACATTTGCGTCTTCCACCGCGATGGGCAGACCGGTCTTCTGACCGCCCTACCCCATACCATCAGCGTCCCTTTCCCCATGTTCGTTCTCTGCGTCTGAACAGCCGGCACGTTTCCAATCAATCATCGAACGCAGTATCCTCATCTCTGTGAGACTTCATTCGTTTCTACCCATCGCACTCTGCTCCGCGCTCGCGCTTCCTCTGGCCGCGCAGACGCCCGCCACCACGACCGCCGCCCCTGTCGCCAAGTCCGCCCAGTCTGCGCAATCTGCCCCCGCAGCCGCGCCTGCCGCCAACACGCCCGCCGACTCCGCTGACTTCAAGCCCATCCCGCCGGAGACAAAGAGCGTCACCCAGCACGCCGGAACCTTCAACGGTCGCAGTGTCCACTACACCGCCACGGCCGGCAATCTGCTCATCCGCGACGAAAGCGACCACCCCACCGCCAGCATCTTCTACGTCGCCTACACCGAGGACGGCGCCGACGCGGCCACGCGCCCCGTCACCTTCTTCTACAACGGTGGCCCCGGCTCCTCCAGCATCTGGCTGCACATGGGATCCTTCGGTCCCGTCCGCGTCGTCACCGACAGCCCCAAGCCCACCGCCGGCCCGCCCTACCAGCTCGTCGCCAACGACCAGAGCCTCCTCGACCAGTCCGACCTCGTGTTCATTGATGCGCCCGCCACCGGCTTCTCGCGCATCGTCGGCAAGGCCACGCTCAAGGACTTCGCATCCACCGACGCCGACATCCACGCCTTCGACCGCTTCATCGTCCGCTTCCTCACCGAGTTCCATCGCTGGAACTCGCCCAAGTACCTCTTCGGCGAGTCCTACGGCACCACCCGCTCGGCCGGCCTCGTCTCCTCGCTCGCCGCCAGCGGAGTCCAGTGCAACGGCGTCATCCTGCTCTCCAGCATCCTCAACTACGGCGTCCGCCAGCCCGGATACGACACGCCCTACATCTCCTACCTGCCCACCTACGCCGCCATCGCCTGGTACCACAAGAAGGTCAAGCGCACCGGCACGATGGAGGACTTTGTGCAGCAGGCCCGCGCCTTCGCACGCGGCCCCTACGCCGCCGCGCTCGCCCAGGGCAACCATCTGCCGCCCGCAGAGTTCGACCAGACCGCCGCCCGCGTGGCCGAGTTCACAGGCCTCAGCACGCGCTACGTCAAGGAATCCAACCTCCGCATCAACCCGTGGCGCTTCCGCAAGGAGCTGCTGCGCGATTCGGACCGCACCGTCGGCCGCTACGACGCGCGCTTCCTCGGCCTCGACGCCGACGACGCCGGCGAGTCGCCCGAGTACGACGCCTCCGAGACCGGCGTCAACGGCGCATTCGTCTCCGCCTTCCACGACTATCTGGAGCGCGAGCTCAAGCTCACCACTGGCGACCAGTACTTCGTCTCCGGCCACGGCATCATCGAAGTCTGGGAGTTCAAGCACGTGTTCCAGGAGGAGCACTACGCCTCCGCGGACACCGGCCTCGATCTGGCCTTCGCCATGCGCAAGAACCCCCGCCTGCGCGTCTTCTCCTCCAACGGCTACTTCGACCTCGCCACGCCCTTCTTCGCCACCGAGTACGATTTGGCCCACCTCGAGCTACCCGCCGAGCTGCTTCCCAATATCACCTACGGCTACTACCCGTCGGGCCACATGGTCTACCTCAACACCGACGCCCTCAAGCAGCTCCGCAAGGATCTAGGCACCTTCTACTCCGTCGGCTCCAAGTAGTCGGTAACTTCCGGTTTGCCCGTCATTCGGCATACCTGATGTTGTCCACGACTCGAAAGCACTGCCATTGTTCCACTGCGGCTTTGGGAAGAATTGATTTACCCGCCTCAGAACGTGTGCTTGTGTCCCCACGTCGTCGTCAACAGCGCGAACAGTTGAGCCGTCGGCTGGTTCAGCCCCGTCACTGAATTCCGGTTCTGGTTATAGTTCCCCTGCGCCGACAGAACATTGTGTTTGAGAACTCCCGGCAACGTCCAAGCCATTCGTCCGCCGTACTGGCCGGTGAGGGTGTCGGCGGTGAATGTTCCGCTGGAGAGAAGCGTTTGCGCCTGTGTGACGGTGAGGAGCGGGGCGAGCTGCAGCGCGGGATGCTTGAAGACGAGCGCGGGCTGAAGGTTGAAGGAGACGCTGCGCGAGGTCCCCGCCGTGAAGCCATCTGCAGCCACCCAGTTGACGCTCGTCTGCGAGTTCATCTGGAATACGCCGTGCGTGACGAGGTTGACTCCGGCGCTCAAGGACGAGGTGATGGTGCTGTTGGTGGGGAAGAGCGTGTTATGGTTCCAGTCGCGCTGCGCGGAGAGTGAGAGGGTTTGGTTGCCGACCTGACGGCTGATGTTGATGGTGCCGGCGAGGTCGCGCATATCCGCCGCTCCGGCGGCGGCACTGGTTGCGCTTACGAGCGCGAGCGGAACGGTGCCGGTGGTGGTGAGCGACTGGCGCGCGTCGAGGGTGAAGTTGGTCTTCTGGTGAATGGGCTTGCTCCATGTCTCCTCGGTGGTATTGAGGAGCAGTTCGTCGCTGCTGACGGGGTGTGCGTTGTTGGCGAGCAGCGAGTAGTTCAGGCCGAGGTTGCCGGCTTGGGTGGGTAGCGCAATGGAGAGCGTGAGGCCGCGCACGTTGGGCTGGCTGTTCGGCGTGAGTCCGGGATTGGTGGGATTGCCGAAGTGGGCGGTGACATCGCGATAGGAGAGATTGACGGACGCCTTGCCGGCCTGACCGATGAGGCCGGTGCGCCAGGCTCGGCCGTAGGCGCGCACGGAGGTGGCGGAGGAGGTGTCGGGATTGTCGTGGCTGACAGCGTACTCGGAGGACCAGAGCCAGCGGGAGGAGAGATGGACGTTGAGCAGCGCGCCGTAGACGTTGCCGGAGGCGACGGGGCTGCCGATGACGCCTACGTCTGCGGCGTTGAGGAACATGACGCGGAACTGGGCACGCTGCGGCAGGGGCGCCTGCCAGCTTGCGCCGGTGATGCTCTGATGGACGCTGATGCCGTAACCGCCGCCGGCTGCGGCGTCGTTGGTGTTGGCAAAGCCGCTGAAAACGCCGGCGGGAGTCTTGAGCGCGAGCTCGGCGGCGAGGCGCGGCGTGGCCTCGCTGATGAACTGCGCGTCGGAGTAGAGCACGGGCGAGACGATGCCGAAGCGGAGAAACGCGCCCCATCCTCTTTGCTGCCAAGAGGGTTGCTGATAGCCGAGCTGGAGCACATAGTCATTGAACTTTCCCTGGCTGGTGCGCTGCGTGGGCGCGTTTAGGAGGGAGTTGAGCAGGCCGCTTCCGTTGAGCTCCAGCTTCCACGCGCCCTGCTGATAAAGGATGTGGTTGGCGAGCGAGAGAACGCTGGAGTCGGCGGGGTTGGAGGCGGAGGCCCACTGCGTATTGAGGGCGACCTGTCCGTCTTCCGAGGGATGTGCGCGGGAGGCGTTGGGTGGTTGCGGCGCGGCGGGCGGGGCTTCGGCATCGTTGGTTTGCTGTAGCGTAGCGGCGGACGGCGTTGGAGGAGGTACGTCGCCGAGCAGGGTGAAGCGAGCGGAAGAGATTGTGCGGCTGGGCGGGTCGCGCACCGTGTAGTTCGCATCGAGCCTGCGGAATCTGTTGCCGTAGAGGCGCGCGGTGCCGGGCGAGCGGAAGATGACGCGCAGAGGCAGCGGCTTGCGCGGCTGGCCGGGTGCGTCGATGGTGCGAACGGTCCAGTAGAGTTGTCCGGTGGGCAGGGAATTCCAGAGGTCGAGCGGAACCTGCCAGTCGTTGTCGGTGACGTCGGACCAGTGGTCGATGGAGTTGAAGAAAGGCTGGGTGGTGAAGGCGACCTGGTACTTGAGTGCACCAGGTACGATGGCCCAGACCAGATGCGGCGGCGCGTTGGCGGCGAAGACGGCTCCGTAGGCCGGTTGCAAAAGCTGTTCGAGCTTCCACGTGCCGGGGTTGACGACGACTTGCGCCGGCTTGCCGGAGGATTGGTTGGGCTGGATCATCTGCAACTGCAGGGTGTGCGCGCCGAGCGACCAGGTGGGCAGGGACTGGCGGGTGCGAATGGCGGTGCTCTGGCCTCCAACGAGCGTGGCGGAGAACTGTTCGACGACGTTTCCGTCCCAGAGCCACTGGCCAATGACGGTTCCGGTGCCGGTGCCGGCCAGGACGGCCTCGGCGTAGAGGTCCTCGCCCTGCATGACGACGGTGCCGTCACGCGGATGCATAAGGGCGAGGTTGAGCACGGAGAGCGGAGCGCCGAAGGAGTTGGCAGGGCTGACGTTGAGCGGCTGCGGGCTGCCGGGGCCGGTCGTTGAGGGAGCGGTATTGGTGCCGTCGAGGTTGAGGATGTTGATGGCGCGAAGTCCGGCGACGGCGTTGGGGCTGACGCTGAACTGCGCGGTCATCACGGTGGAGTTGACGACGGTGGCGCCGAGCAGAGTGATGTCGGTGGCACGCGCGTTGGCGTTGGAGGCGGCCAGCGAAGTAACCGGTGGCGAGATGACCACGGTTGCGCCGGGACGGAAGTTGGTGCCCACGAGAGTCAGGCTGATTTGCTGGGCGCCTTGTGTGGCGAGCGCGGGGGAGACGCTCACCAGCGTGGGGGAGGGCACGGCCACGACGAATAGCGTGGCGCTTGGGCTGACCGTGCCACCGCCGTTCGTGACGGAGATGTTGAGCGAGGCGGGCGCGGCGATGTCCGATGCGAAGACGGTGGCGGTCATCTGCAGTGGAGTGACGAAGGTGGAGGGTCGCGCGCTGCTGTTGAGCAGCACGGTGTCGCCCGCGGCGAAGCCGCTACCGGTCACGGTGAGGGTGAAGCCAGGGCCTCCCGCCGTGACCGTGCTGGGATTGAGGCTGGTGATGGTCTGCGCGGCGGCGGGCAGTGACATCGCCGCAAGCAGAACCACCAGCGCAGCAGTGCGCGGCAACAACTTCAGGCGCGATGGTGGCAATTCCATCCAGTGCATGGCGCAAGGAACCTCGTCTGTACGCTGAAACCGCACAGTGGCTCTGGACGATGAGCGGAATGCGCTACGGCACAGACCCGGATCAGATCTTGCAGTAACGCTTGCCGTCTACGACGGTCACCGTGCCCATGCTGCTGTTGTAGTGGCAGGCAGCGCCTACGGGCAGCGTGGAGGGCGTGAAGTTGCAAACGTACTTGCCGCCGCTCATCATGACGGTGCCGTAGTGGCTGCCGGAGGTGCATGCGGCGCCAGCCTGTTTCATTCCGGTGACGGTCTCCTTCGGGCTCTCTTCATCATGTGCAGTGACAGTCTCCTTCGGGTTCTCTTCGCCGGTGCCTCCGGCCTTTCTCATGGTGAGAGCGGCGGGAGGTGCGGTAGTGTGCGTTCCGACAGAGCCACTCGGTGGAGCGGCAACCGTAGGCTTAAATGGCGGGTCGGGGAAATTAATCGGCGGCATCGGAGGTGCGGGATCCGGTGGAAGTATGCAAAGCGGTGGACAGGTTACCGTCGGCGCTGCCCTCAGGCTCTTGCCGCCTGCGGCCAGTAGTAGGAATAACGCGAGCATGGTGAATATCGTTCGGGATGACATTTTCATAGCCACTCCTTGGTATTCGCCCGGTCTTCAGGGGAAGATGGAAAGGCTGAATCCTAGAACTCGCGTACGGTGTTGTCAATCACAAGACCGTGCCTGCAAACAGCAATTGTGCTAAATGGAATGGCAAAGCCCTGAAACGATTACAGTACGAGCATCCACGCATGGATGCCTCCGGGTTTTCGGGCATATTGAAGGCAATCCGGTAACTGCCCAACACGCAGCTCCGCCTCCAAGTAGCCCCAAATGACCCGCTCCAATCGCCTAACCTGTTGCAAATACAGGGCAGCGGAGCTATGCGAATCCATCCGCAAATTGGCCCTCCTGCCGCCTTGATTTCCGTGTAAAAACCCTTTAGAATAAGATAGTTGGAGATTGCGCCGCAGGGGCCTCAACCGTACGCACCGCCCGCGCGTCCAACCAGAAGAGGGAATCAGCATACATGGCAAAGCGTCGTGGCAATCCGAACTGGGGCAAGCCGGAACCGATTGGCCCCGTCGTCCCCACCGTCACCAGCTTCGAGCTGGTCGTCAAGGAGTACAAGCTCACCCCGGACCAGTACGTCCGCTCCACGCGCCTGCGCGAGTGGGCTCGCCGCAACAAGAACTCCAAGTTCATCCCCGAGGCATTGCTCGAGGCCTGGGGCTTCGAGATCGAGTCCACGCTGTAAGCCATCGCTCGCAGCATCTACAGGGCCGTCCCGCAGCGGACGGCCTCTTTGTTTCAGGCAGGGTATTCTAGGTAAGCCGATGTCACGCACCGCAGCCAACTTCGCCACCGTCCCCGAGGCCCTCGACGAGATCCGCGCCGGCCGCATGATTGTCGTCGTGGACGACGAGGACCGCGAGAACGAGGGCGACCTCACCATCGCCGCCGAGTTCGCCACTCCCGAGACCATCAACTTCATGGCCCGCTTCGGCCGCGGCCTCATCTGCCTCGCGCTCACCGAGGAGCGTGCCGACTATCTGCGCCTCTCGCCCATGACGGCCGAGAACACCTCGCGCTTCGGCACCGCCTTCACCGAAAGCATCGAGGCCCGCGAGGGCGTCACCACCGGCATCTCCGCCAGCGACCGCGCCCGCACCATCCAGGTCGCCATCGACCCGCTCTCCACCGCCGCCGACCTCGCCCGCCCCGGCCATGTCTTCCCCCTGCGCGCCCGCAAAGGCGGTGTCCTCGTCCGCGCCGGTCAGACCGAGGCCGCTGTGGACCTGGCCCGCATGGCCGGCCTCAAGAGCGCCGGCGTCATCTGCGAAATCATGAACGAGGACGGCACCATGGCCCGCGTGCCGGACCTCGTCCCCTTCTGCGCCGAGCACGGCCTCAAGATGCTCACCGTCGCCGAGCTCATCCGCTACCGCCTGCAGAACGAACGTTCCATCCAGCGCGTCGCCGAAAGCATCCTCTCCACCCGCGCCGGAGACTTCCGCATCATCGCCTACGAGAGCGGCAACGGCGCCGACTCGCACGTCGCGCTGCTGCGCGGACGCATCGGCAGCGAAAGCGAGCAGGAGTCCGCGCCCGTCCTCGTCCGTGTGCACCAGCACTGCCTGGCCGGCGATGTCTTCGGCTCCTCCACCTGCGACTGCCGCGCGCTCGTCGAGCGTTCGCTGGAGATGATCGCCGCCGAAGGCTGCGGCGCGCTCGTCTATCTGCACAACGCCACGCCCGGCTTCACCATTGACCGCGACGAGACTCCCGCGCGCCTGCACCTGCACCGCGACCCGCACGGCTCCGGCCAGCGCACGCTGCGCCAGGTCGGCCTCGGCGGCCAGATTCTCTCCGACCTCGGCATCCGCAAGATTCGCCTGCTCACCAACACGCCCACCCACGTGCCAGCCCTGCAGGGCTTCGGCGTGGAGATCGTCGAGCGCGTCGCCATATCGCTGGCTGCTCCCGTCCGCCGCTAGCTACTGCACCGTCAGTGTCAGGTTCACCGTCTGCGTCATCGCCACGCCGCCCACGCTCGTCGCCGTCACCTGGAACGGATACGTCCCCGCCGGTGTCGTCAGCACATTCAGATGCGTGCCGCTGCCGCAGCCGATGAGCGGCACAGCCACCGCAAGGCAAATCAGCATCATAGCCACCGCCGTCCTGCACCGCAGCAGAAAGACCGATGGCAGAAGCAGGCAGCAGATTGCAACGCCCGCCCGCCCGTTGCGGTTCAGCCGGGCCTGCTCCGTCACCGTGTTGATGGTCACCTTGAAGCTGACCGCGCCGCTCGCCAGCGACGCCGTCGCCGCAGACAGCGAGCAACTCGCGTTCGGCGCAGCAGACGCCGCCACGCAGCCCATCGCCACCGTTCCCGTGAATCCGTTCGTCGGCGTCACGGTCATCGTGTACACCGCCGGCTGCCCGCTGAAAACCGTCTGCGAGTTCGCCGCGCCCGTCAGCGTGAATCCTCCCGTCGCCGTCCCCACTCCCACCAGCGCAATCACAATCGGCGATGTCGGGTCGCTGCTGGTCACAGTCAGCGTCCCTGTGCGCGATCCCGTCGCCGTCGGCGTGAAGCTGATCTGCACCGTGCATCCCGCGCCGCTGTTCAGCGCATTCGCCGCGCACGGTTGGCTTACGCTGTAGTCTCCCGTCATCGTCAGCGTTATCCCGCTCACCGTGCCCGTGCCCAGGTTCGTCAGCGTCAGCGCATGGTTGCCGCTCGTTCCCACACTCACGCTGCCGAAGTCCAACGCAGTCGCGCCCGCTACAAGTTGCGACATCACGCCGCTGCCCGTCACCGTGAGGCCCAGCGGCACCGCCCCTGCAGTATTCGCGATGCTCACCGTTCCCGTCGCCGCACCCATCGCCGTCGGCGTAAATGCAATCTGTAACGTGCAGATTGCGCCCGGCTGCAACGCCGCGCCCGTGCAGTTGCCTCCGGCGGCAAACGGCGCAGCCGCCGCCACGGCCGTAATGCTCACCGCCTGCGTGCCCGTGTTCGTCACCGTCACCGGCAGAGTCGTGGTCGTGTTCAGATTCTGCGCGCCAAAGCCCAGCGTCGTGGGCGACAAGCTCAGCGCCCCCGCCGCGCCCGTCCCGTTCAGGCTCACATACTCCAGCGCCGTCGCCGCCGTCGTCGCAATCTCCAGCGCGCTCGGCAGCACTCCCTCGCTCTGCGGCGCAAACTCAACTGTTAACGCGCACGTCCCGCCCGGCGCAATCGCTCCCGTGCAGTTGTCGCTCTCCAAGTAATCCGTCGTCGTGGTCGCGCCCAGCACCGTCAGCGCTACCGTGCCCGTGTTCGTCAGCGTCACAGTCTGCGCCGCGCTCGCGCTGCCCACCGCCGTCGCCGCATAGGTCAGCGATCCAGTGCTCAGCGTGTACGCTGCCACCGGCGCTGTGTTCACCGGCGAACCCACGCTGACCGCTATCGCCCCGCCCGCCAGCTCCACCACATCCGGCGACGTCGCCGCGTCGCTCTCAATCACCACCGTTCCCGCGTCCGCGCGCGGTGCTGCCTCCGCCCCCGTCGCCAGTTGGTACAGCGGCGAGTACGTCACCGTCACGCTGCACGTCGCAGCCGACGCCAGCGCCGCCGTGCAGTTCGTCGCCGCCGTGAACGGCCACTCGCTCGTCACGCGCCGTATGTGCAGCGTCCGGTCCGCCTGGTTCGTCAGCGTCAGCGTCTGTGCCGCCGAACGCCCCGACAGGATGTTGCCGAAGTTCAGCTCCGGCCCCGGCAACAGCGTACTTCCGCTCACACCCAATGACGCGCTTCCCACGCCGTACCCCTGCAGGTACGCCAGCCCCACGCGCACCGCGCTCCCGTCCGTCAGCGTGCCCGTCACATACACCGAACCCGTCACCGCGCCGTTCGTCAGCGGCACAAACTCCATCTCGAATCCGCAGCTTGCCCCCGGCAGCAGTTGCACGCAATCGGACTCCGTCAGCGCGTAGCTTCTCGGCAGCGCCATCGCCACGTCCAGCGTCTTCGCCGTCAGGTTGCTCAGCGTGAAGCCGCGCACCAGCCCGGCGGTCATCACCGCCTGCGGCCCATAGTCCATCGCCTCCGGCGTGACCCCGAGTCCCGCCTCCTCGGTCGTGTAGCTGCTCGTCAGCGGAATCCGATAGCTCGCCGTCGCCGGCGAAGCGCCCACCGTCCCCGTCACCGGAATCGTCAGCACATCGCTCCCCAGCGACGACGCCGGCGTGTAGCTGACCGTGATCGTGCAACTCGCGCACGCTCCCAGCGTCCCGCACTTCGTCGTGGCCGCAAACGCAGTCGTCGCGTTCGACGGCGTGCCAACAATCACCGCGTCCGTGCCCGTATTGCTCACCGTAATCGTCTGTGTCGCCGCCGTGCCGTTGTTGCTGAACTCCAGCGCGTTGGGTGTAAAGCTCACCCCTGGGTCAGCCAGTCCGTATCCGCTCAACGCCGCCGTCACCGTCCCCAACCCCGTCACCACCGCCAGCGTTCCCGTCTGCGGTCCTGTGCTCGTCGGCGCAAACTCCACCGTCACCATGCAACTCGCGCCCGCCGCCAGCAAACTGCCGCAGGTGTTTGCCGTGATGGCAAACGGAGCAGTCGCGCTGACGCTCGTCAGCGGCACGCTCACCGTTGCTCCGTTCGTCAGCGTAAATACGAATCCGCCGCTCGTGCTGTTCACCGCCACCGGTCCCATGTCCTGCGTCAGCGGAGTCAGCAGCACTCCCGTCAATGCCACTCCGTCGCCCGCCAGCGCCACCTGGAATGCGTTGCCTCCGCCCGTCGTCGTCACCGTCAGCGTGCCCGTCTGCGCTCCCGCAGCCGTCGGCGTGAACTCCACTCCCACCCAGCAACTCGTGCATGCCGCCGTCGCGCTCTGCGCATACTCGCTTGTCGCAGGCTGTCCATGCCCGTTGCCAAAATCCTCCACCAGCACTACGCGGTACGGCGCCGTCGTCGCCGCCGTCACGCTCGTCAGCGGCAGCGCAACCTTCAGCCACATCGTCTCCGGCTCGCCGATCGGTACATCGCCGAACTCCAGCCATCCGCCCGTCACCGGCAGTATCGCCGTGCCCGTCCCGCTCAGGCTTACGTACACCGGTGACGAGTTGCCCGCCGTCACCGCCAGCAGCCCGCTGCGCGCGCCCGCATCCGACGGCGAAAATCCTAAGTACACCGCACAACTCGCGCCGCCCGTCAGCGCCGCCGGGCAGTTCGTCGTCTCCGTAAAATCACCCGTCACCGTCAGCCCCAGCGCAAACGATGCCTTGCCGGTGTTGGTCACCGTCACCTGCTGCGTCAGCCCCGCCGTCTCCGTCACCACCACCGGATTCGCAAAGCTGACGCTCGTCGGCGTCACCGCAAGATTCGGATTCGCCGCTGCGCCGCTCGCTGCCGCCGCCGGCAGCGCCGTGCCGGTTATCAGCACCGACAGTCCCTCATCCAGCGCCAGCACCGTCGCATCCTCCGACGGCCTGCTCGTCGGCGCATACCCCAGTGTCATCCGGCAGATGCTCCCCGGCTCCAGCGTCTCCGGGCACGCATCGTCCAGCGTGAAGGCAGAACCCTCCGGCAGCGTCGCCGCCGCGTGCGCCACCGGCAGCAGGGAATTGTTCGCCACATACAGATACCGCTGCGTCACCGGCTGCCCGGCGATCTGCGTCCCAAAATCAATCTCCGTTGCGGATAGCGTCAGCGCCGCCGCCTGTCCCCACGCCGTCAGCAGCAGCGTCCTGCCACCCACCGTCCACGGCACGCTTGCCACTCCATCGTTCGCGCTCGTTCCAAAGCCTGCAAAAGCAAATGTCAGATGGCAACTTCCGCCCGCGGCCAGCAGCATCCCGCTGCCAGACAGTGTGCAGTCCGTCCCGCTCACGCTGAACCCCCATCCGCCATTCGCTTTGGCCTGTGTGCTGGCTGCGGTGAAGCTCAAGTTCTGCGTGCCCAGATTCGTCACCGTCTCCGTCCGCGTCACTGCTCCCGTCGCCGCACTCACCACGCCAAAGTCCAGTTCCTCTGCCGATACCGCCAGCGCCGCGCCCACACCATTCGTATTCGCGGGCAGGGAACTCGTGTAGCTGCCGCCCTGCGCCGACTGCATCGTGATGCTCCCCGGTCCGGTACCGCTCAAAAAGATCGCACACTCCGCACCTGCGTTGATCGTCGTGCCGCAGTCGTCCGTCTCCGTGTACCCGCTCACGCTGATGCCCACGCCCGTCGCCGCCCTCTGTCCCAGGTTACGCAGCGTCAGATTCGGCAGCCCATCCACCGACAGCGCCAGCGCCGGAGCCGTCCTGTCCGCCGCCACTCCAGCCAGATACGCCGCGCCTCCAAGGCACTGCCCGTTGCAACTGCCCGCCATCGGCAGCGCATCGCGCACCGTATTCGGCAGCGCCGCCGCAGCCGCGTTCACCAACGGCAGATCAAAGCTCTCCGTCGCCAGATAGCTCGAGTCCGTCTCCGGCGCAAATCCTCCGGCCACATAAAGATTCCCGCTCCCGTCTGTCGCCGCGCCCAACAGCGTCACCGCCGCCGAACGGTAATCCAGATTCGCGGACGCCATCCCGCCGAACCGCTCCACGCGGTCCACCACTCCGGCCGCGTTCATCCTCATCGCATACGCCGTTCCAATCTCCTGCGTCGCACTCACCGTCGGCAGCAGCGGAGCGCTCATCGTCCCCGCCACCCACACGTTGCCCGCGCCGTCCGCCGCCAGCGTGGTTTGCGTCCCCGGCGCCAGCAGCACTGCGCTTGTCACCGCGCTCCCGTCCACCGGCATCGTCACCAGCGCCTGATACTCCGCGCCCACCAGTGGCCCCGCCACCGACGTCACCGGCCACCCTCCCGCCGCCACACTTCCTGTCATCAACAGATGCGTTGCCGTTGCATCCATCGCCAGCGCCTGCGCGCCTCCGCCGCTCACAAACGTCGAAAACACAATTCCATCTCCGCCGCTTGTCAGCTTCGTCAGGAACCCCGCCTCCGTCCCAATCATCTCCGGCACCAGCGCCTTTAGCGTCCCCGACGCCGATGTGTACCCCGCCACATACGCCTCGTCCGCCGCGTCCGACGCAATCGCTGTTGGCGCAGTAATCCCGCCCTGCCCCGTCAGGTACGTCGCATACATCAGCGCCCGCCCGTCGGCGCTGAACCGCTCCACAAATCCGTTCTGCACCGTGCCCGCCGCAGGCTGTTGCAGAATCGCGCTCGCCGTCACCGGCAGCGTCGCGCCATATATGTTTCCCGTCGCAAACACCGCATCCGCAGTCGCCGCCACCGCTGTCGCCTGCATCCCGCCGCCGCCGCAGTAACTCACGAAAACAACATTCAGGTTCGCGTCCAGCTTGGCTACAAACGAGTTGTTCCCGCCCGCCGCCGTCGCAAACGCAGCGCCGCCCGTCGCCGCCATTTGTCCCGACGCGGCCGTCCCCGCCACGTACACATCACCCGCCGCGTCCAGAGCCATCGCCACGCCGCTATCACCAGCCGCGCCCATATGCGCCGTCGCCAATACACTTGCCGCGCCCGGCGTGGTCTTCACCACCCGCACTCCGTCCTTCTCGTCCAGCAGCAGATACAAATCGCCCGCCGCGTCCGTCCTCACCGCGTTGAACTGTCCCTTCGCGTTGGCCGTCAGCAATCCGCTGAACAGCAACTGCTGCCCCCACGCACCCACCGTCAGCAGCAGAACCGCCAGCAGGGAAGTAATCCGTACTCGTGTCAGGCGATGCATACAGCCCGACTCTATCCCCGCCACCACCACTCCACGATGTACAAAGTTGAGACAGCGCTCACTCCGGTAACTCAAATTCCGCAGAAGGGAATCAGTCCCAAAACGGGAATCCCCGCTCACCCCATCCTCACCCTATCCATCAATGAGCCGTGCATTGTCCATACATTCACCATGCACAACCCACGCTAAACCGTGCCGATATCCAGCAATTCGCCGTATCCACGCCGCCGCATCTCCACCTCAAACTCCACATGCGTCGTATACAGGATGGCTAGCAGCCCAGCCCGCTCCGCCCCCTCAACGTTCTTCTCCCGATCGTCTATGAACAGCACCTCGCCCGCCGCGCACCCCAAACCCTCCACGCTGATGCCGTACAGCGCCGCATCCGGCTTCGCCATCCCATACCGATGCGACCAGGTACAGTGCGCAAATGCTTGTATCCACGCATGTTGCGCCCGCAGCCCAGCCTCCATCGCATCCCCGATGTTCGACAGCACGCCCGTCTTCACTCCCGCCCGCGCCAGCCGTCCCGCCCACTCCACCATCGGCTCGTTCGGATGCGCCCAGCTCTCCACATCCGCCGCTATCAACTCCGCTATGCGCTCCGCCGTGAACTCCACCCCCGCCTCACTCCCCACCGTCTGCCAGTACGTCACCCCCGTCAGCAGCCCGCGGTCGTACGCATCCCGATGCCCCCAGTATCCCGCGTGCAGCCGCTCCTCGCCTATCCCCGACAGCCGCACCATCCGCTGCCAGTCCGCCTGCGGCTGGTCCGTGCTCAGCACCCGCCCAAAGTCGAACAGCACCGCCGCGATGCCCGCAATCTTCCGTTCGCTCATCCAACGATTGTAGGGTGCATCTCCGTGGATATCGCTTCCTCCCCGCCGCCCGTTACCATGGTCTTGTGCCGCACATCTTCTCCAACCGCACCCGCTGGGAGCACGCCGCCGACGCCTACGCTCAGGCCGTCGCTGCTGCCCGTGCCTCCACGCGCCCGCTCTTCGACCTGACCGAGTCCAACCCCACACAATGCGGCTTCACTTACGATCCCGCCATTCTCGCTTCGCTCGCCCATCCCGACGCCCTCCGTTACGCGCCCGACCCGCGCGGCCTGCCCGCGGCCCGCGCCGCCGTCGCCCGCTACTACGCTGCGCACCGTGCCGCCGTGGACGACCGCGACATACTGCTCACCACCAGCACCAGCGAGGCCTACAGCTTCCTCTTCCGCCTCCTCTGCAATCCCGGCGACGAGCTCCTCACCGCCCAACCCAGCTATCCACTCTTCGACCTCCTCGCCACGCTCGAAGACGTGCGCCTCCGCCCCTACCCGCTCCACTACGACCACGGCTGGTCCATCCATATCGCCGCGCTCGAAGCCTCCATCACCCCGCGCACGCGCGCCATCCTGCTCGTCCATCCCAACAATCCCACCGGCCACTACACCAGTCCCGAAGACCGCGCCGCGCTCTACTCCCTCTGCACTCGCCACCACCTCGCCCTCATCGTGGACGAGGTCTTCCTCGACTACCGCGTCAGCGATTCGCCCCGCGCCTGCGCAGCCTCCACCACCTTTGCCGCCACAGATTCACCCGTGCCCACTTTCGTCCTCAGCGGCCTCAGCAAGATCGCCGCCCTCCCCCAGATGAAGGCCGCATGGATCGTCGCCCGCGGCCCACAGGCCGACCGCCGCGAGGCCCTCTCCCGCCTGGAGGTCATCGCCGACACCTTCCTCTCCATGAACGCACCCATCCAGCATGCTCTGCCTGCATGGCTCGACGCCCGCGCCCCCATCCAGCAGCAGATCATCACTCGCGTCCGCGCCAACTTCGCCACCGCCCGCGCCGCCTGCTCCGGCACCCTCAATTGCCTCGAATGGGGCGCCGGTTGGTGCCTTGTCCTGCGACTGCCTGAGAACGAGCTCGACACCGACCTCGCCGCCCGCCTCGCCCGCCGCGGACTCCTCGTACACCCCGGCAGCTTCTACGGCTTCCCACCCCGCGGACGCCTCGTTGTCAGCCTCCTGCCCGAACCCGCCACCTTCCAGCAGGGAATCCGCCTCCTAGCAGCCGAAATCAACGGACAGGGGGAGGAATCAAGTTAGATAACATTCGGCCCGGATAGATAAAGTAAGGGATGATGATATGAAGGCTAAGTAATTGTCATATCAAGATATGATGAACGGATTGTATTCCATCTCGGCGCCGATGCTCGTCGCTCCGCCGTGCCCGGGAATCACCTTGGTTTCCACAGGCAGCTCCATCAGCCGACCCTTCAGCGACTCCATAATCTTGCCGTAGTCGCCCCCGGGCAGGTCCGTCCGCCCGATGCTTCCGGCAAACAGTGTGTCCCCGGCCAGCAGCAGCCGCTCCCCGGGAAAGTGCAGCGAGATGCTCCCCTCGGTGTGCCCGGGCGTATGCAGCACCGCCCCCTGTGTCGCCCCAACCACCAGCCGCATCCCGTCCTCGGCGTTCGCGTCCGGAGCCACCACCTCCGGTGTCTGCACACCCAGCCAACCGGCCTGCACGTCCATCATCTTCACCAGCGGCAGGTCGAGCTGGTTGTAGTAGACCGGCGCTCCCGTCAGCCGCTTCAGCTTCGCCGCGCCGGCGATGTGGTCAATGTGCGCATGCGTCACCACAATCTGTTTCACGGTCAGCCCATGCTTCGCCACTGCCGTCAGTATTTTCTGGATCTCGTCGCCCGGGTCCACCACCATCGCCTCGTGCGTCGTCTCATCGCCCAGAATGACGCAGTTGCACTGCAACATCCCCACCGGCATCACTTCGATGATCATGGCATCAACTCCCAAAGAAGAAGGGCAGGCGCATGGCCTGCCCCATGTTCCTGCGGCGAATCGGCCGCTACTTCTTGCCCTGCGTGTATCCGCTCAGCACCGAGCGGTCCGTGGCGCGCCGACTCATGGTGATGGTCAGCGTAATGGACGTCAGCATGAACATCACCGCCGCCACCGTTGTCAGGCGGGTCAGCAGGTTGGCCGCGCCGCGCGGGCCAAAGGCCGTCTGCGAGCCCTGTCCGCCGAACGCGCCCGCCAAATCGGCGCTCTTGCCCTGCTGCAGCAGGACCACCCCGATCAGGAACAGGCAGATGATGACATGCACAACGACCAGTAGTGCCAGAACAATGGGATTCATGCGTTGGTTGCGGCCCTCGGGCCGTCTCTCCTTGCAAAATGTTTGGATGGTGCGGAGGAGGGGACTTGAACCCCTATGCCTTGCGGCGCTAGCACCTCAAGCTAGTGCGTCTGCCAATTTCGCCACCTCCGCATGGCTGGGGCGCAAAAGCGGCCAAGCTGCACAGATGCCATTCCGTCTCTCAGTATATCGCAACGCACCGCGCCGCACGAAGCCCGCTCAGAAGATCTCCGCCAGCGCCGCAAAGCGCTCCAGTTGCACAAAGCGTATGCCGTCCGGCTCCCGCGCCAGTGCGGTCCGCTCCAGCACCCATGTGTGCGGATGCGGAATATACACTGCGCCCAGCCCCGCCGCCAGCGCGGGGTTGATGTCCGACTTCGGGCTGTTGCCGATCATCCACGTCCGCTCTGGCGCCCAACCGTGGCGCTCCGCCAGTTCGCGATAGCTCGCCTCGTCCTTCTCCGCCATCACCTCCACGCCGTGGAAGTGCTCGGCCAGCTTCGACCGCTCAATCTTGCCGTGCTGCTCCTCGGGGTTGCCCTTGGTGGCCAGCCAAACCGTGTGCCGCCCCTTCAGGTGCAGCAGAGTCTCCGCCACCCCGGCGATGATCTCCATCTCCCCGTTCACGATGGCCTCCGTAAAGCCCAGCACCTGCCGATGCATGGCCTCGGTCACCGGCTGTTCGCCCAGCTCCTCCATGCAGCTCAGCAGCGACCGCCGGAAGCTCTTCACCCCGTACCCGTGCTCGCGGATCGTGGCCAACTCGTGCCGGTTCAGGTGCCGCCGCACCTCGTCGGGCGAGTACGTCCGGTGGTTCAGGTAGCCGATGAACGAGGCGATGGCCCGCTCAAAGTAAATGTTGTTCTCCCACAGGGTGTCGTCCGCATCAATCAGCAGCACCTGTCCCGCGGGCGCTCTCCGTCCGGCGCCGCCGTTCCGCGCGTCCTGTGGGGCTCTCTGTTGTTCAGGCTGATGCATGTTCTGGAAAGGGAAGCAGTTAATAGGCGCAATCTCAGCAAACGCTCTGCTACGATTCTATCGCGCACACAGTTGCGCAGGTTTCCCCCTGCCGCGCCGGCAATGCTCGTGTGCCGTCCGGCAGTCTATCGTGCGTGTGCGAGAGGCATATGGTCCCCGAGATAGGCCAGCACTTCGGGCATTACGAGATCCGCGGCGAAGTGGGTGTCGGCGGAATGGGCAAGATTTACCGTGCCTACGACTCCCGCCTGCACCGCGAGGTGGCCATCAAGCTGCTCCGCCAGGACTTTGAGATGCACGGCATGCGCGAGCGCTTCCTGCGCGAGGCCCGTGCCGCCAGCGCCCTCAACAACCCCCATATCGCGGCCATCTACGACGTCGGCGAGCACGCCGGCGAGCCCTACATGGTGATGGAGCTGCTCGAAGGCGAAAACCTCCGTGAGCGCATCGCCCGCGGCGGCATCACCGTCGAGGAGATCATCGCCGTCGGCGCGCAGACCGCCGACGCCCTTGACGAGGCCCACGCCCACGGCGTCGTGCACCGCGACATCAAGCCCGCCAACATCTTCCTCACCCGCAAGTCCAACGGCCAGCTTCAGGTCAAAATCCTCGACTTCGGCCTCGCCAAGGTGGATAGCGAGGAGATCACCATCCGCCGCCACCTCACCGCCGAGGGCTCCACCGTCGGCACCGTCGCCTACATGAGCCCCGAGCAGGCACGCGGCGAGGTCCTCGACGGCCGCAGCGACCTCTTCAGCCTCGGCGCCGTCCTCTACGAGATGGCCACCGGCGACGTACCGTTCACAGGCGCCACCAGCGCCGTCGTCTTCGTCGCCCTGCTCGGCCACGACCCCAAACCCATCCGCGCGCTCAATAAGAACATCCCCAAGGAACTTGAGAAGGTCATCTTCCGCGCCCTCGCCAAGGACCGTCCCGACCGCTTCCAGCGCGCCACCGAGATGGAGCGCGCACTCGAACAGGTGCTAACCCGCCGCGGACTCTTCAGTCGTTCGCCCCGCGCTCCCATCCCCACCGCCTCCAGCCAACGCCCCATCTCCGCTGTCTCCCGCGCTGTCAACGCCACCGGCAGCGCCGGCAGTGCCGACAGCGGTGTGCAGCCCCCGCGCCGCGAGGCCGCCGCCCAGGACGACTCCTACGGCCTGCCCGCCTTCTCGCTCTCCGCCTCCACCTCCCACTCCGGACGACATCAGGCCTTCCGCACCCGCAAGGGCCGCCGTCTCTCCCTCACGTTCGGCGCGCTGCTTCTGGTTGCAATCTCCGGCGGCCTCGTCTATCACTATCTCGTTCCGGCCAAGCGCCTCATCCCAGACGGCGACGCCATCTATATCGGCGTCGTGCAGAACGAGACTGGCGACCCGCAGCTCGACCACATCGTCGGCAAGGCGCTGGCCATGGATCTCCAGCAATCCACATCCATCCGCGTGCTCGTCGGCCAGCAGTACTCGCCGCCGCGCATCGCCGCTTCGGTCGAGGACAACAACTCCGCCTCCGACGAGAACGCAGACAGCACCACCACCCCGCCGCCCGCCAATCCCACCGCCGAGACGGTCCTCTCCGCCGCCAGTCACGCTGGCGCGCAGGTTTACGTCGCCGGCTCGCTCTCGCGCTCCGACAACGAAATCCTGCTGCAGGTCAGCGTCTTCTCCGTCAAGACCGGACTCAGCATCCTCTCCGTCAGCGAGTCCGCTCCCGACGCCGCCCACCTCTTCGATGCCGTGGACCGCGCCACCACCTCGCTCCGCCAGCGCTTCGGAGAGACCCAGCCCGACATCGAACGCACCGCCGTGCCCTTTGTCCAGATGGCCTCCGCCTCCTTGCCCGCCGTCTCCGTCTTCACCGATGCCGAAGCCAACCTCGGCCAGCGCCGCATCCTCGACGCCATCCACGGCTACAAGAGCGCCACCGCACTCGACCCCAACTTCGCCTTCGCCTTCATGCGCCTCGCTGAGTCCTACGCCGCGCTCGGCGACGACGGCAACGCCTACCTCAACGCCACCCACGCCGTCTCCCTCGGCGTGGACCTCGGCGAGCGCGAAAACCACCTCCTCAACTTCGACAAGGCCCTCTACAGCGGCGAGTGGGAGGACGCCGAAGGCGAGATGTCCGCCCTCGCCGCGCTCTCGCCCCACGACACCGCCATCTGCTACCGCCGCGCCATGCTGGAGATCATCGAGGCCCGCTACGAGAAGGCTCTCTCCCATGCCGAAGAGGCCATGCACACCCACCCGGGCACTACCTTCGTCTCCCAGTTCGAGGCCGAAGCGCTACTCGGCCTCAACCGCACAGATGCCGCTCTCAACGTGGAGACCAGTGGCACAGGCTCCGACGCCGCACCCCTCGGCCTCACCCTCCAGACCGCCTACATCCTCGGCAATCAGAAGATTGTGGATGCCCAGTCCCGCGCCATCACCGACGCCGACGCCCTGGACGGCGCACTGGACTACGGCGTATACCTCGACAATTCGGGACAGTGGAAGCAATCGCTCACCCAATGGACAGCCTTCGCTCAGCGCGCCGATAAGCTCCAGTTGCCCGGCGTCGCCGCCGGCATGCTCGCCCAGGCCGCCTTCGACCGCGCCCTCGCCGACAAATGCTCCGGCGCGCTCGACTTCGCGCATCAGGCCGAGGCCTACAAGGGCGAGGCACGCTTCTCGCAGCTCAACGGCTTCTACATCGCCATCGTCTACGCGCTCTGCGGCCAGCCGGACACCGCACGCTCCCTGGCCATGGCCATGGACGCCCAGTTCAACACCAGCGTCCCCGTCCACGGCATCTATGTGCCCGAGATCCTCGCCGCCGCCGAACTCGCATCCGGCCATCCCGACGCTGCGCTGCGCCACCTCGACTCCGTCCGCCAGCCCGCGCTCATCTCCATCGTTCCGTACCTCAGCGGCCGCGCCCACCTCGAATCCGGACAGCCCTCACAGGCCATCGCAGACCTCCAGCAGATCGTCCAGAACCGCGGAGCCTACCTCCTCAACGAGAGCCCCGTTTACGCGCCGACCCTTGCGCTGATGGCTGCTTCCTACGACAAACTCGGCGACCCCATGAACGGCTCCGACGCCTGGCAGCGCCTCCTAGCCAATCGCTCACAGGCCGACAAAGACGACCCGCTCCTCACCGATGCCCACACCCACATCAGGAATTAGTCGAGCCTCTCCCAACATGTTGCTGGATTAGCCAACACGGTAGGGTAGGGGACTGCTGCAATTGTTGATGGTTTTATCGGGAGACTGCTGGCGTAAATCCTGTGAGCAAAGCCCGAAGGACCTTTAGACCAAAGATGGATGGGGGTGGATGGCGGAGAGACAGGGATTCCAACTTGAGCCGTCTTGCGGGCGTCTGAGCCCGCAGGCGAAATCCTGAGCGAGCGTAGCGAGTCGAAGGACCTCTGAGCCTGAAATGTAAGGGGGTGTATGGCGGAGAGACAGGGATTCGAACCCTGGATACCTTGCGGTATACACGCTTTCCAAGCGTGCGCCTTCAGCCACTCGGCCATCTCTCCCGCATCTCGATTCTATCCCATCCTCAACACTGGCTCTGAGCCCCCAACCCTCGATTCTTCAACAGCATCCAATTATCCCCGCGCACTTGTCGGAAACAGAAGTCATTGAGAATGTATGGTTTGCATAGACACAAGAGTCAGTGACAATGCAGCACAGAAGTCATTGAGAGCAAACCAGAAAAACACAGAAGTCCGTGAGAATACACATTGCAATCCTCTGTGACACTCCACATCCTAAAAAGTCTGATAATCCTTAGGCGATTCACCTGATCGGGAAACGGCAATGCTGAGGATGGAGTGTATACGTCCATTGCTCACTGCATCTGTCCGAACGAAGGCGGAAGTTCAGAAGCGCGCGCGGCAGTTCGGCATTTCAACAGCAACCGTGTACAGGCTGATTCACAGATGGGAACCGATTTCCACCTATAGAGCTTCCACTGTGGGCGTGTGATAACGAACTTCGCACTTTCCTCGCGGCATTTGAAACGACCTTGCCGCTGAAGAAGCAATCATAACTCTGAATTGAATGGGTATCGAGAATATGAGCCAAATTGATGTCCTCATAACGACGAGAAAGGAAACGCAACCCTGGGTGACTCGCCCACATGGCTCTATTCTCAATGACTCTTGTTTATTCTCAATGTCTTATGTTTCCGACAGCACTACGCGTTGCAGATGCAAACATAACGTCCGATAACATATATTATGTATAGTGACGATGCCGCCAGCGCATTGTTCCCGCTTCTCGTCTACGGCGCACTCTCCCTGTACCACTCCACCGTCCGTCGCAGTCCCTCGGCAAAACTCACCCTAACCTTGTAGCCGAACGCCTCGCGTGCAGCCCCTATATCTGCCTGCGAGTGCTGTATATCCCCTTGCCGTGCACTCTTGAACTCCGGTTCGCCTCGGTATCCGGTCAGCATGGCCGTCTGCCGGAATAGTTCAAGCAGTGTCCTGCGCTCACCCGTCGCCACATTGAAGACTCGTCCGGCCACTCGTTGCGCATCGGTCTCCGCTGCCAGAAGATTCGCCTGCACTACGTTCTCGACATAGGTGAAGTCACGGCTGGTCGTGCCGTCCCCATAGATGACCGGTTGCTCCCCGTCTAGCATCTGGGTGATGAACCGCGATATCACCCCGGAGTACGGTGAGCCTGGGTCTTGTCGCGGCCCGAACACATTGAAATATCGCAGCGACACCGTCTCCAAGCCGTAGGTCCGCCAATACGCCGCGCACGCGTGCTCTCCGGACAGTTTTTGCGCTGCATAGGGCGAAATGGGCGCTGGCTGCATCCGTTCCTGCTTGGGCAGGGTCGGTGTCTCTCCATAAGCCGACGACGAGGCCGCGTACACCACACGCCTCACCCCGGCCCGCCGCGCCGCCTCCAGTACCGAGTACGTCCCCTGCACATTGGCCGCATGGCTGCGCTCAGGGTCTTCGATGGACCGCTGTACCGACGGAATCGCCGCCATGTGGAACACCACATCCACTCCGCGGCATGCCAACTCCATCCATGCTGTGTCGTTGATGTCTCCCTCGAGCAACTCCACGCCACCATGCACCCCGGCTAAGTTCTCCCGTCGCCCCGTCGAGTAGTTGTCCACCCCGCGCACCGTCACGCCTCCAGCAGCAAGACCACGCGCCAGATTCGAGCCGATGAACCCCGCTGCTCCGGTAATGAGTGCCGCTTCCACCATCTCCAGCATATACGAGCGTTTGCTTCCCATAAGTCCTTCGCCGATTTGCTATCATGTGCCCATTCACTACTCCCCCATGCGCGTCTCCCAAACTGTCTTCGGCGTCTTCCATCACTTCGAGTTGGCCCTGCAATTGGAGCGCCGCGGCCACTTGCAATCCGTCTTCTCCACGTGGCCCTGGATGCGCCTCCAGCGCGAAGGCCTGCCCCGCTCCAAGGTCCAGACCTTCCCCTGGCTGCATCTGCCTGCCATGCTCCTGCTCCGCGCCGGCATACACAACGCCTGGCTGCACGACCATCTTGGCTATGCCACCGCGCTTTCCTTCGACCGCTGGACGCTCCACCGCCTCCCCGCTGACTGTCAGGTTCTGATCGCCATCTCAGGCTCCAGCCTCGCAACCGGCCGCGCACTCCAGCAACGCGGGGGCCTGTTTGTCTGTGACCGCGGCTCCACCCACCAACGCTTCCAGGAGCAGGCCGTCACGGCCGAGTTCCTCCGTTGGAAGCTCCCCCCGCCCAAGTACGACTCCCGCGACACCGTCCGCGAGGAGGCTCTCTACGAGCAGGCCGATGCCATTACCATCCCCTCCGCCAGCGTGCGGCGCTCCTTCATCCAGATGGGCGTCCCCGCCGCCAAACTGCACGTCATTCCTTACGGTGTGCGTCTCGACCGCTTTCGCCCCACAGATGCTCCCACCGCGGGCCGCTTCGATGTCATCTTCGTCGGTCAGGTCGGACTGCGCAAGGGGGTTCCCTACTTGCTGGAGGCATTCGCTCGTCTCAAGCACCCGGCCAAGAGCCTTACCATCGTCGGCAACGTCCTGCCGGAGATTCGCTCCCTGCTTTCTCGCCTCCCACTGGAATCAGTAACGTTCACCGGTGTGCTCCCACAGCCGGAGGTCGCCGCGCGCCTGTCGCGCAGCCATCTGCTTGTCCTGCCCAGCGTGGAGGAGGGCCTCGCCCTCGTGCAGGCCCAGGCCATGGCCTGCGCCTGTCCGGTGCTCGCCACCTCCGCCACTGGCAGCGAGGACCTCTACGCCGACGGCGTCGAAGGTTTCATCGTTCCGCCCTGCTCTTCTGATTCCCTGCTCCTGCGCATGCAGCAGCTCGCCGACGACGAGCCCCTCCGTCTCCGCTTGAGCCACGCCGCGCTCTGCCGCGTCCAGTCACTCGGCGGCTGGGACCGCTACGGCGATCTCTGGGAAAATCTCCTGCGCTCCCTTGTCCGCGGATAGCTCGCTCAGCCCTCGCGGCTGAACCGCGCCCGCAGCCGCGCCCGCACCTCCCCGGACATCCGGTTCAGATGGAATATCCAGAACGAAGCGCCAGCCGTCACCGCACTCACGCAAAGTGCCACCGCCGTCTGCTCCCAGTACCCTTGGTGCGCCCTCTGCGGCAGAAGTGACGCGCACACCGCCAGCATCACGCCGGTCAGACCCACTAGCTTCAGCACGTAGGTGACCGAGAAATCTTTGATGTGCGCCAGCAGCTTGCGGTTCAGGTTCAGGATGCACATTGTCTGCACGATCTCCGTCGCCAGCATCACCAGCAGGAACCCGTTGATCCCGTAGTGCCGCACCACCGCGGACATCGCCGCCGACATCACCAGATAGCTTATGAACATGATGCGACCCACTTCCACGTGCGTGTTGGTGGAGAACTGGAATTGGAACTTGTGTTCCTTCAGGCACATCGTCGTGTTGACGGCGCACAGCAGGATGTACGCTCCCGGCACGAACATCTCCGGACGGTGCACCCACACTCTCACCAGCACCGGCGATGCGATCAGCAGCGCAATGTTGCCCGTCGCCGCCAGCGCAAACACCAGCCGCTCGCTATAGTCGTACAGCTTGCCCATCACGTCCCACTCCTGCCGCCCATACAGTCGCGTGATCTCCGGCCCCATGGACTGCGTCAACCCGTTCAGCACCTGCCGCCCCAATCCGAAGATCTTGCGCATGGTGCTGAACACCACCACCGCGAACGCTCCCAGATACCGCTGCAGGATGATGAGCGGCAGTTGGTATGCGAAAAACGTGCTCCACATGATGAGCCCGAAGTATCCGCTCTTGCCCAGCATGCCCTTCATCAGCGCCCGGTCCCAGTGGCGCAACGATGGCGTAATCTCCGGCGCCACCCTCCGTTGGTCAATCATCAATCCCATCAGGCACAGCGCATACGCCCCGAACTGCGCCGCCGCCAACACCGGTATCCGCGCGTGCAGCAGTGCGCACGTGTACACCGCCGCCGCTGCTACCAGCCGCTGCACCGTGTTCCAGTAGTTCCCGCGGTAGGCTTTCCCCACCGACATGAAGTTCCCGCCGATGTACCCGAACAGCAGGTTGCCGATCAGAATCTGCAGCGCGATCAGGTACAGCCCCACAGCCGCCCCGTGCTGCCCCACCGTCGTTAGGTGCAGCAGCCGGTTCATCGGCAGCGCAAACACGAGCAGGCTCAGCGCCGCCGCCGTTACCAGTATCCCCAGCAGCAGCCGCAGCGCCGTGGACTGCATCACTTGGAACTTCTCCCGCTCCCCGCGCCCGTACAGGATGGCCAACTCCTGGTTCACGTACGTCTGCAGACCGAAGTTCAGGTTGTTCAGCACCGTCACCGACGCTGTCAGCACCAGCCAGTCCGCGTAGGGCGCATATCCATAGCAGTGCAGAAACAGCGGCGGTTCCAGCCACGTAACCAGCGTCGTCACCGCGTTGGCGGTGAACATCGAGCCGATGTTCTTCAGAATGTATCGGGCGGAGCTCATGGGGCGGACGTTGCCCTCATTGTATCTGTGCGTCGGCTCCGCTCCCCGCCATCGCCTGCAGGCCCTCCACAAGCCGGATCAGCGGTCGCCACCCCGGCAGTTGCGGCCCCTCCCACGGATGCATCACCTCGCGCGTTCTGTACGCCTGCGCCCCGTACTCCACCTCCAGCTTCTGCCCCGTGGCCTCTTCCACTGCCTCCACCATCCCCCGCAGGGAACGCCGCTCGCCTCCGCTCACCGCGTACACCTGCATCCCCGGCAGCGTCATGGACTCCGCCACCGCCGCCGCCTGCACAAACGCCCGGCACACATCGTCCACGTGCACCATGTCCAGCAGATGCTCGCCTGCGCTCATCTTCAGCTTCGTGCCCGTCGCCGCCGCCTCCAGCAGCACCCGCACCAGCTTCCGCCTCCGGTCGCCTGGCCCGTACGTGTCGTACAGCTGCAACATCACAGCTCTCAGCCCCGCCGTCTCCACGTAGTACGCCGCTATATCCTCAAACGCCTGCTTCGTCGCCGCATACAGATTCACCGGCCTGTACCCCGCCCCGTCCCACGGTTCACGCTCCCGCAGATGCTGCCACGCCGTCCCCGCATTCACCAGCACCGTGCATCCCGATGCCTTCATTCCCTCCAGCAACTGCGTGCCCAGCAGCACGTTGCTCGCTATCAGTTCCTCCACCTGCTCCGGCCTGTGTTCCACCACAAACTGCGACGCCAAGTGGAACACTGCGTCCGGCCGGAACCCCTGCAGCGCCTCCACCACCCCCTCCGTGTCGCCCCGATAGTGGATGCGCCCCACGCCGCGCGGCATCGCCTCCAGCGATTGCGCCCGTCCCAGCGCGCCCACTCTCCAGCCGTCCTCCAGCAGATGCCCCACCAGCCGTGACCCGATGAACCCCGTTGCGCCGGTGACCAGCGCCCTCTTCATGCGTACCGTTTCCATGTTCTCCGTCCGCTCCGAATATACCGCAATCCCCCCGCCGCCTGCCCTCCTCTTCGCCCTCCGCTGCCCTGCTTCAGTAGAATGGCCGCATGAGCAGCCACCCCCGTACCATCTTTCTCGCCCAGTTCAACCAGTTGGGTGGTGCGGAGCGTGCCTGCCTCGCTCTGGCCCGCTGCCTGCACTTCCGTGCCATTCCCTTCCGCTTCGTCACCTACGCAGACTACGCCCGCATCGCCCAGTTCGCCGACTTCCCTCTCCCCGTCATCGAGCTTCGCCCACGTATGCGCCTACCCAGCAAGCTCGCCGCCCTGCGCCGCTTTCTCGCCTCCCGCACGGCGGCAGAGCCGCCCATGCTCCTCAACGGCTATCAGGATGCGCTCCACTGCACCCTCGCCGGTCTGCGCGGCTTCCATACCCTCATGCACGACACGCCCATCCTCTTCGGCGACCATCCCGCCCGCGGCACGCTCCGCTACAATCTCCGCGTCGCACTCATGAACCGCATCATCGGTCACGGCCTGCGCAGCGGCGGTCGTACCTTCGTCACCAGCGAATTCCTCCGCGCCGAGACGCTCCGCGACTTCCGCGCTCCAGCCGACATCGTCCGCATGGGCGGCATGGCCACTCCCGGCGAGTTCCGCCTCCGCCCCGTCTCCGGCCCACTCCGTCTCCTCAGCGTCTCACGCATCGAGGCCAACAAGCGCATTGACTGGATGCTCCGCGCCCTCGCCGCCCTCCAGCGCGACGGCCTCTCCGCCCGCGCCGACTGGTCGCTCGACATCGCGGGCAAAGGCCCGCTTCTCGAACCCCTCCGCGCCCTCGCCGCCGAGCTCGGCCTCACCGACCGCGTCCACTTCCACGGCTTCGTCTCCGACGACCGTCTCCGCGACCTCTACGCCAACGCCCATCTCTTCCTCATGCCCGCCGTGCAGGGTTACGGCATCCCCGCCATCGAGAGCCTCCAGCGCGGCATCCCCATCCTCATCCATCGCCACTCCGGCGTCAGCGACATCCTGCTCGACGCCCCTTGGGCCACCGTCCTCACCGGCGGCGAAGAGTCCATGCTCCCCGCCCTGCGCTCCGCCGTGGAATCCGTCCTCGCTGGCCGCCATCTCGCCGTCCCCCTCCCCAATCTCCCCACCGAAGACTCCTGGGCCGAGACCATCGCCACCCGCTGCGGCTGGCTCTAACGGTGTAATGGTTGGTTTGTTGTTCGCGGCCTCATGCGTCGGCACGCCTACATCTTGTAGTGGCCCGTGTCCTCGTCGCTCAGTCCCTCAAGCCACTTGCGCAGATCCTCCGGCGAAATGTTCTGCGCTCCCGCCGCCACCTGCTTCGAGCACTCCACCACCTGCCGGCTCACGTAGATCGGGCAGTCCGCCCGCAGCGCCAGTGCCAGCGCATCGCTCGGCCGCGCGTCCATCGCCACCGCTTCCCCCTCCTGCTCCATCCACACCACCGCGTAGAACGTGTCGTCCTTCAACTCGCTGATCACCACCCGCCTCACCTCGCCCTTCAGCCCGCGGATGGCGTTCGCCAGCAGGTCGTGTGTCATCGGCCGCGGCGGTGTCGCCTTCTCAATCTCCAGCGCAATCGCGTTCGCCTCGTACATCCCCACCCATATCGGCAGCACTGCCTCCCCCGCCACGTCCTTCAGCACCACAATCGGCATGTTCGTCACGGGGTCCAGCATCAGCCCGCGGATCTTCATCTCGATCTCGCTCGTCTCCGTGCCGGACGTCTTCTCGTTCTGTGCCGTCGCATCCATCGTGGCCTAATAATACTCCGTTGTTAAATACGATTAATAGGAAGCTCTCTCAGCCTCGGTTTCCAATGTCAGGCACGATGTTGACATTCGGCAGAACGCGCCGAAGGCACAGCGAATGTACGGCGCGCACTACTCCGCGGTTCCCACCAGGCTGTTCGGCAGCGTCTTCGTCACCCGCACATTCACGTAGCTCCCCACCGCCGGCAGAATCCCCTGCCCCGTCGTGAAGTTCACCGTCTTGTTCTGCGATGTCCGCCCCACAATCTGTCCCCGTTGCGCATTGTGCCCCTCCACCATCGCCTCCACCACCGTCCCCAGGTGCCGAGCCCACCGCTCCCGCGATATCTCCCGCTGCATGTCGTTCAGCCGCTGCAGCCGCCCCGTCTTCACCTCGTCGCTGATGCTGTCCGCCATCCCCATCGCAGGCGTGTTCGGCCGCGGCGAGTACTTGAACGCGAACAGCGCGTCGTACTTCACCTCCGCCAGCATCGAAAGCGTCTCCTCGAACTCCGCCTCCGTCTCCCCGGGAAACCCCACGATGATGTCCGTCGTCAGGCTGATGTCCCGCTTCGCCGCCCGCAGCCACGCTATCCGCTCCAGATACCACTCCCGCGTGTACTCCCTCGCCATCGCACCCAGCACCCGCGTGCTCCCGCTCTGCACCGGCAGGTGCACGTGGTCGCACAGCGTCGGCATCTCGTCAATCGCCTCCACAATGTCCCGCGTAAAGTCCCGCGGATGCGACGTCGTGAACCGCACCCGCCGTATCCCTTGTAACGAACCCACCGCCCGCAGCAGCTCCGCAAACGTCATCTTCCCCATCGGATCGCGGTAGCTGTTCACGTTCTGCCCCAGCAGTTGGATGTCCGTGTATCCGGCCTCCGCCATCTGCCGCGCCTCGCGTAGCACGCTCTCGCTCGTCCGGCTCCGCTCCTTGCCCCGCGTGTACGGTACCACGCAGTACGCGCAGAACTTGTCGCACCCCTCGATGATGGTGATGTACCCGCGGTGCGGACTCGTCCGCGCCGTGAACTCCGTCTCGAACGTCTCCTCGGTCTGCCGGTCGTCCAGTCCCGTGATCCGCTGCTCCCCCGCCTCCAGCCGCTTCAGCATCTCCGGCAGATTCCGGTAGCTCGCCGACCCGCTCACAATCTGCACATACGGAGCCTTCTCGAAGATGTGCTCGCCCTCCTGCTGCGCCACGCATCCCAGCACCGCGAACTTCTTCCCTTCGCCCTTCAGCGCCTTGTACTCGTTCAGCCGGTGGAACACCTTCTGCTCCGCCTTGTCGCGGATCGAGCACGTGTTGTACACCAGCAGATCCGCGCTCTCCTCGTCCGCCACCTGCGCGTACCCCTCCCGCACCAGCGTCCCGATGACCTTTTCCGAGTCATGGGCGTTCATCTGGCAACCGAAAGTCTCGATGTAGAAGGTCTTCGCCATTCCTATTCAGTATAGGATGCGCGACACGCCCTATCGGATACCGCAGCCGCCCCCTACTTCGTCGGCTTCTCGTACTCCGTCCAGTAATCCTGATCCTTATAGAAGTGCTTCTTGTTGAAGCTGTTCAGCGCCGTCCACAGGAACATCCGCAATATCTTCAGACGCCCCATCTTCGCAAACCGCCGGTTGGTCGTGTACACCTTCCCGCCCCACAGAATCCCGAACCGCATCACTGGCACCTTTTTCGTCAGCAGGTAATCCTCTGCGTACAGTGCCTTCTCGTCAAAGCCGCCCAGCCGCTCAAACGCCTCCCGCTCGAACATCATGTACATCCCCGTCCCGAACGGCTGCGTCCAGCTCGCCAGCCGCTGCGCCAGGTTGTTCGCCGCATACAACGCATGGTCGAACAGTATCCCGTTGCTGCACGCAATGCTCACCGTCAGGCACTGCAACCGCCGCCGTTCCATCTCCTCCACGCTCCGCCGCACCAGCGTCGTGTCCCGCGGCTCCATGTCCGCGTCAATGAACAGCACATACTTCGTCGTCGCCAGCTTCGCGCCCGCGTTCCGCCCCACAGACGGCAACCCGCCCGGTATCACTTCGATGTCCAGCTTGTCCTTGTAGCTCTGCGCTATCTCGCGCGTCCGGTCCGTCGAACCCGCGTCAGCAAGGTAGACTTTCGTACGCTGCCGCTGCGGGGTATCCTGCCTGCTCAAACAGGTCAGCAGTAACGGCAGGTTCCTCTCCTCGTTCCGCGCCGGTATCACGATCGTGAGCAGTGGCGTCTCCGCGTCCTTCATAGGCATGTATCCGTACTCCCTCTTCCGCTACCGTGATGTACGTCGGCGTCTCATCCACCCACGCCCCGCTGTTGTAATACTCTATCCCGTCCTTGGTCCGCTGGTCAGCCAAATGTGTGTGTCCGCAGAACACCCGGTCCGCGCTGCCCACCTTCGCGTAGTGCAGCGCACCCTCGGCCACCTTGTTCTGCAGCCGCAGCCACCGCGTGTTGAAGCGGTCCAGGTGCCGCGTCACAAACTTGTTCTTGGTGTCCAGCTTCTGCAGTTGGTGGTAGATCTCCACCCCGATCCGGCTGATGAGCATATTCTTGCTCACAAAGCGGTCGAACTGGTGCCCATGCACCGCCATGTGGCGCTTGCCCTCGTACTCCCACACATAACGCTTGTACACCGGAATCCCGACCAGATGCGACATCAAGTGCGACAGCCCCTCGTCGTGGTTCCCCTCCACCCACACCACCTTCACCTGCCGCTTTGGATTGCTCAGTTTCCGCAGCGCCCCCAGGAACTTCCAGTGCGCGCTCGTCAGCCGCTGGAAGTTCAGGTGCGAGAAGATGTCCCCCAGCAGGATCAACTGCCTAAACTCCACCGACTTCAGCAGCGCCAGCGCATCGCTCGCGCGGCTGTTTTCGCTGCCCAGGTGCAGGTCCGACAGAATCAGCGTGTCGTACACCGGCGTCGTCTTCATCCCCTCCAGCACCGTCATGCTCGTCTGCTCGTTCATCGCCTTTGCCCCCTATGTGGTGCAATCTCCGGCTCTTATCCAGTTTCGCCGCCCCATGTGAACGTCACGTGAATCCCCGCAGCCCCGTACCCGCTCCAATACCTGTCCCCCCGGCCAATCCCCTGCGCCAAAGCTGGTAAACTAAGCATTCAGGAGACTTCCATGACCTCACACACCCCCCACTCTTCCACTCCCCTCCGCCTCAAGACCGGACTGGCCGAGATGCTCAAGGGCGGCGTCATCATGGACGTCATGAACGTCGAGCAGGCACGCATCGCAGAAGAGGCCGGTGCCACCAGCGTCATGGCCCTCGAGCGCGTCCCCGCCATGATTCGTGCCGAGGGCGGCGTCGCCCGCATGGCCAACCCCAAGCTCATCCGCGCCATCATGGACGCCGTCTCCATCCCCGTCATGGCCAAGGCTCGCATCGGTCACTTCGCGGAGGCTCAGATCCTCCAGCACCTCGGCGTGGACTTCATCGACGAGTCCGAGGTTCTCACCCCCGCCGACGAGACCCACCACATCGACAAGCACGCCTTCACCACTCCCTTCGTCTGCGGCGCGCGCAACCTCGGCGAGGCCCTCCGCCGCATCGCCGAAGGCGCTGCCATGATTCGCACCAAAGGCGAGGCCGGCACCGGAGACGTCGTGCACGCCGTCCAGCACATGCGCCAAATCGTCTCCGAGATGCGCGCCCTCACTGTCCTCTCCGAGCAGGAGCTCTACCACGCCGCCAAGCTCCATCAGGCCGCCTACGAACTGGTCAAGATGGTCGCGCAGACCGGCAAGCTCCCCGTCCCCAACTTCTCCGCCGGCGGCATCGCCACCCCCGCCGACGCAGCACTCATGATGCAGCTCGGCGCAGAGGCCGTCTTCGTCGGCTCCGGCATCTTCATGAAGGAGCGCGCCACCCCGCTTGATGTCGAAAAGAACCAGGCCGAACGCGCCGAGGCCGTCTCCCGCGCCCGCGCCATCGTCCAGGCCACCACCCACTTCAACGACCCCAAGATCCTCTCCGACGTCAGCGAGCAGGTCACCGGAACCATGAAGGGCCTCGCCGCCGCCGCCATCGAGCAGAAAGACCTCCTCCAGACCCGCGGCTGGTAGCCATGCCCACTCCCCCCACCATCGGCGTCCTCGCCATTCAGGGCGACTTCGCCGCCCACGCCGCCGCGCTCCGCTCCCTCGGCGCCCACGTCGTCGAAGTCCGCAAGCCCGCCCAGCTCGATTCCCTCGACGGCCTCATCATCCCCGGCGGCGAATCCACCACCATCCTCCGATTCCTGGCCCCCGGCGGGCAAAAATCAGACCGCGACGGCCTCTTCGACGCCCTCGCCGCCTTCGCCCAATCCCGTCCCACCTTCGGCACCTGCGCCGGCTGCATTCTCCTCGCCAAGGAAGTCACCCACCCCCCGCAGCGCTCCCTCGCCGTCATGGACATCACCGTCCAGCGCAACGCCTACGGCCGCCAAAACGACTCCGCCATCCTCGCCGCGCCCACCGAACTCCCCGGCCCGCCCCTCGAGATGGTCTTCATCCGCGCCCCGCGCATCACCCGCACCGGCCCCGATGTCCAAGTCCTCGCCCGCCGCGGCGCAGACCCCGTCCTCGTCCGCGAACGCCATCTCCTCGCCGCCACCTTCCACCCCGAAATCTCCCCCGACCCCCGCGTCCACGCCCTCTTCCTCACCATCGTCAACGAACACCGCCCGTGACAGGTAATATGTCGGATGCGTGTGCCTCTGGTTCAACCAACATGATGAAACATGGCAAACACTAAAAGACAAAATCCGTATGCAGGGACAGATGGCAACTTTTTATTGCAACTGGTAATCATCAATCTCTGTATAGCTATTTTCATTTTTTATTCACCCAATCACAAGTTGCTGATGGGAATCATTGGCGGAAATGTTGGTTCGGTGATTAATTATTTTGTGCCACCGCGCTCCAGTCTTAAATCACTCATTTATAGAATGATTGTCGGTTCGATTCTTGTAGCTATTTACTTTTTCATTCGTCACAAATGAATTTAAGTTGAGGGGGCATTTGCGCACAGCAACCGGATGCCCTCACAACGCGTAGCGTTGTGAGGGCATCGCTCCAAACTTTCGTCATCCTGAGCGGAGCATCGCGTTCCATGCGATGCGAAGTCGAAGGACCTGCTTTTGTATTTGCGCGCGTATCGCCCTACGCGTCGCACCCGCCACCCACAAAATGCACTATCTCCAACTTGTCCCCGTCCGCGACCTTCGCCGCATCCCACCCCGCCCGCGCCACAATCTCGCGGTTCAGCTCCACCGCCACGCGGTCGACCTTCAGTTCCAGCGCCGCCACCAACTCCGCCAGCGTCGCGCCCTCACGCAACGCCAGCTCCCGCTCCACTCCATTGATGACAAACTTCATCTGCTGAACGTATCACAAGGACGGTCGCGCGTTCGCCCGTGAGACCACCAGCGCCTTCCGCAGCCGCGCCATCACCGTCTCCACCGCCGGAAAGCTCGCGTGCAACTCGCGGTTCAGCCGCATCAGTATCTGTGCCGCCTCAAACTCCGCTGTCCCTGCGTGCTGCAGCATCCGGTATCCCCCGTCCATGTAGCTGCCCATCAGGTACTCTATCGCGTGCGCCAGCCGCTCCAGCGCCTCGCCATGTTCCCGCGTCGGAGCCCGTCTCGCCACCGGCCTTGGCCGCGCTGCCACCAGCCTCAGCCGCGGCGTTGGTATCGGCTCCACCGGCCCCACTGGCGGAGTCCCCGTTGGCGCCATCTGTGTGCTCATAGCCCGTTCCTCCTCACCGCTCCTATCGGCAGCCGCCCCCATCCCCTCCAGCCCCCGGCCCTGTGATGTACTCCACAGCCCTTCCGTTTAGAATGAAATCAACACGATGCAGACCGCACCCTACTCTTGGAACTACATCGCGCTCGGCCTTCAGATTCTCTGCGCCCTGGGCCTTGCCGCCGGTTTCGTCGTCGCCAGTTTCTTCATCGGCCGCCACCGCAACACCCCCGTCAAGCTCGAAACCTACGAATGCGGCATGACCGCCGTCGGCGACGCGCGCTCCCGCTTCTCCGTCCGCTTCTACATGGTCGCCATGCTCTTCATCCTCTTCGACGTGGAAGCCGTCTTCCTCCTCCCCTGGGCCGTCATCTACCGCGACCTGCCCCGCATCACCGGATCCCGCCTCTTCGGCTTCTGGGAGATGTTCGTCTACCTCGGCTTCGTCGCCGTCGGCCTCTTCTACGTCTGGCGCAAGGGCATCCTCGACTGGTCCGCTGACAAGGGGGACCTCTAAATGTCCGAGCCCACCCCCGCCATTCGCGGCATAGACCCCGTTCTCGCCGCGCTTCCTGCGCACCCCGCCATCACCGCGCTCCAAGCCGCGCCCGCTGGCCTGCTCGCAGACGCCCTCTTCGACCGCGCCGAACTCACCCTCACCGTCCCCGCGGACCGCATCGTCGAGGCCATGCAATCCCTCCAGCGCGCCGCCTACAACTTCCTCGAAGATGTCACCTGCGTGGACTGGTACCCCGCCGCGCCGCGCTTTCAGGTCACGTACCACCTCACCAGCCACACGCTCAAGCAGCGCATCCGCGTCATCGCGCTCCTCCCGCTGGAATCCGCCACGCTCGACAGCATCACCGCCGTCTGGCCCTCCGCCAACTTCTACGAGCGCGAAGTCTTCGACCTCTTCGGCGTCCGCTTCCGCAACCACCCCAACCTCATCCGCATCATGATGCCTGAAGACTGGACCGGCCACCCCCTGCGCAAGGACTACCCCGTGGAGGGCTACCGCTGATGCAATCCTCCACGCCAATCACTCCGAGCGCGAGCAGCAATTCCGCTGATACCGCCGCGACCAACGAGAAAAAACCAACCACATCCTCCCTCCGCGACGTCCTCGAAGACTCCGCGCGCCGCAACGAAATCGCCGACGCCTCCTCCCGCGACCACACCCTCGTCCTCAACATGGGTCCACAGCATCCCTCCATGCACGGCGTCCTGCGCATGGTCGTCGAGATTGACGGCGAGACCGTCGTTCGCTGCGCCCCCGACATCGGCTACCTGCACACCGGCATCGAAAAGACCTGCGAGGCCAAGTTCTTCCAGCAGGTCGTCCCCCTCACCGACCGCATTGACTACCTCTGCCCCATGACCAACAACCTGGCCTACTGCCTGGCGGTCGAAAAGCTCATCCAGCTTCCCATCCCTCCCCGCGCGCAAACCCTGCGCGTCCTGCTCAACGAGCTCACCCGCATCCAGTCCCACCTCGTATGGCTCGGCACCCACGCCATGGACATCGGCGCGCTCACCATGTTCCTCTACTGCTTCCGCGAGCGCGAACAGCTCCTCCGCATCTTCGAGTCACTCGCCGGCCAGCGCATGATGACCAGCTACTTCCGCATCGGAGGCCTTGCGCTCGAGCCGCCGCTCGACTTCTTCGACCGCGTCAGCGCCTTCCTCGCAGAGATGCCCGCCCGCATAGACCAGTACGAGGGCCTGCTCAACGGCAACCCCATCTGGCAGCGCCGCACCCAGGGCGTCGGCATCCTCTCCAAGGACGACGCCATCGCACTCGGCGTCACCGGCCCCAACGCCCGCGCCTCCGGCGTGGACTGGGACCTCCGCCGCGACATGCCCTACTCCGGCTACGAGAACTTCCAGTTCGAGGTTCCCATCGCCCACACCGGCGACGTATGGTCCCGCTACCTCGTCCGCATGATTGAGATGCGCGAGTCCCTCAAGATCGTCCAGCAATGCCTCGACTCGATGCCCTCCGGCCCCATCACCGCCGACGCCCCCAAGATCGTCCTCCCCGCCCGCGAGCAGATGAAGACGCAGATGGAATCCCTTATCCATCACTTTAAGATTGTCACCGAAGGCTTTGCTGTTCCAGCAGGTCAGGTCTATCAGGGTGTCGAATCCCCGCGCGGCGAGATGGGCTACTTCGTCGTATCCGACGGCACCAGCAAGCCCTACCGCGTCCACATGCGCAACCCCTCCTTCGCCACCCTTCAGGCCGTCGAAACCATGTGCAAGGGCCGCATGCTCGCCGATGTCATCGCCGTCATCGGCTCCATCGATATCGTATTAGGAGAAATTGACCGTTAGTTTTTGTTTTCGTTAAGGGCACGGCTTTAGCCGTGCCGCAAAGTAGCAAAAGGAATTGGGCTTTAGCCACTGAGGTACGTTTTGTTCGTTTCAAAGTAGCTTTCGAAATTATGAGCACGCCGATTCAAAATTCGATTTTCTCCCCCGAGCTGGCCGCGCGCTTCGACCACCTGCCCACCATCTACCCCGCGCGCCGCTCCGCCCTCGTCCCCATGCTGCTCTACGCACAGGACGAGCTCGGCTACGTCTCCGACGCCGCCATCGCCGAAATCGCCCAGCGCCTCGACCTCACCGAACTCGACGTCGCCAGCGTCCTCAGCTACTACTCCATGCTGCGCACCGAACCGGCGGGCAAGTACAACATCCAGGTCTGCACCAACATCAGTTGCATGCTGCGCGGCGGATACGAAATCCTCGACCACTGCAAAAAGAAGCTCGGCGTCGGCCACAAGCAGACCACGCCCGACGGCCAGTTCTCCCTCGAAGAGGTCGAGTGCATCGGAGCCTGCTGCTGGGCCCCCGCCATGCAGGTCAACTACGACTTCCACGACGAGCTCACACCCGCCAAGGTGGACGCCATCCTCGACGACTACGCACACGGTCGCAGCAAGGATGTGAAGTAATGCCGCGCCTCGTCTCCCATCCCGACGAAGTCAAGGTCATCAGCCGCCGCTTCGGCCTCGGTGCCACCGACCTCGACAAGTACATCGAGCTCGACGGCTACGCGGCCGCGCGCACCGCCGCCGAAAAAGGCCCCGACTGGATCATCGCCGAGATGAAGGCCTCCGGCCTCCGCGGTCGCGGCGGCGCTGGCTTCCCCACCGGAATGAAGTGGTCCTTCGTCCCCAAGCAATCGGCCAAGCCCAAGTACGTCCTCGTCAACGGCGACGAGTCCGAGCCCGGCACCTGCAAAGACCATCTCATCTTCCTGCACGACCCGCACTCCGTCATCGAAGGCTGCATGATCGCCGGCCTCGCCATCGGCGCCAAGACCGGATTCATCTACCTCCGCGGCGAGTACCGCTACCTCCTCAACATCATGGAGAAGGCCGTCGCCGACGCCTACGCCCGCGGCATCCTCGGCAAAAACATCTTTGGCATCCAGGGCCTCGACTTCGACGTCATCACCCAGACCGGAGCCGGAGCCTACGAGGTCGGCGAAGAGTCCGCCCTCATGGAATCCCTCGAAGGCAAGCGCGGCGTGCCCCGCATCCGCCCGCCCTTCCCCGCCGTCGTCGGCTTGTACGGTGGCCCCACCATCATCAACAATGCCGAAACCATCGCCGCCGTCCCCCACATCCTCCGCATGGGCGGCGAGGCCTACGCCAAGCTCGGCAGCGAACGCAACGGCGGCACGCGACTCTTCGGCATCTCCGGCCACGTCGTCCGCCCCGGCGTCTACGAACTCCCCATGGGCTACAGCCTCCGCAAGGCCATCTACGAGGTCGCCGGAGGCATCGCCAACGGCCGCAGCCTCAAGGCCGTCGTCCCCGGCGGCTCCTCCTGCCCCGTCCTGCTGCCCAACGAAATCGACGTCGGCCTCGACTTCGACCAGATGGGCAAGGCCGGAACCATGCTCGGCTCCGGCGGCATCGTCGTGCTCGACGACACCGTCTCCATCGTCGAGTTCGCCCTCCGCGTCATCAAGTTCTACCAGCACGAGTCCTGCGGCTGGTGCATCCCCTGCCGCGAAGGCACCGACTGGATCAAGAAGACCCTCACCCGCGTCCACGCCGGTGCCGGAGAGGTCAAGGACATCGACAACGTCCAGTACCTCGCCGAAAACATGATGGGCCGCACCTTCTGCCCGCTCGGCGACGCCGCCGCCATGCCCATCCTCGGCTTCGTCAAAAAGTTCCGCAAGGAGTTCGAGGAGTACATCGCCGGCCAGCGCGTAGATGCGCCCATCCTTCCGCCCAGCAACCTCGTCCACATCGCAGGAGCCAGCCACTGATGCCCGACGTAACCTTCCAAGTCGACGGCCGCACCCTCACCGCACCGGCGGGCACGCTGCTCATCGACGCCTGCCGCGCCGCCGGCATCGAGATACCCGCCTTCTGCTACTACCCCGGACTCTCGCTTCAGGCCGCCTGCCGCATGTGCGTCGTCCGCCTCGAAAAAGTTCCCAAGCTCCAGACCGCCTGCACCACTCCCGTCGCCGAAGGCATGAACGTCCAGACCGACACGCCGGAGATTCGCCAGGCCCGCAAGGCCACCCTCCAACTCCTGCTCGGCAACCATCCCCTCGACTGCCCCGTCTGCGACGCCGGCGGCGAGTGCGAACTGCAGGACATGGTCTTCAAGTACGGCGCCGCCGACAGCTTCTACGCCGAACCCAAGAATCACCGCGAGGAGCAGCAGTGGTCTCCCGCCGTCTACTTCGACCGCCCCCGCTGCATCCTCTGCTACCGCTGCGTCCGCGTCTGCGCAGAAGGCATGGACGTCAACGCCCTCGGCATCCAGTTCCGCGGCAGCTCCGCCGTCATCGCGCCCAACGTCCCCGCCTCGCAATCCGCAGACGGCCTCGCCCACCTCGACTGCGAGCAGTGCGGCATGTGCATCGATGCCTGCCCCGTCGGCGCGCTCACCAGCGGCGCCTACCGCTACAAGACCCGTCCGTGGGAGATGAACCACGTCGCCACCGTCTGCACCCACTGCGGCGATGGCTGCCGCACCACCCTCGGCGTCCGCTCCTCCTCCACCGGCAGCGCAATCGTCCGCGCCGACAACCGCGACAAGTCCGGCATCAACGGCGACTTCCTCTGCGCCAAGGGCCGCTACGCCTTCGACTTCACAAACCACGCCGACCGCCTCACCACTCCGCTCGTCCGCAACGCCAACGGCCAACTTGAGCCCGCCACATGGGAGAGCGCCCTCGAGCTCGTCGGCTCCCGCCTCCGCACTCTGCGCGACGCCCGCGGCGGCAACACGCTCGCCGTCCTCGGCTCCAACCGCATCACCAACGAGGAGGCCTACCTCCTCCAGAAGTTCGCACGCACCGTCCTCGGCACCGCCAACATCGACCACCACCGTACCGCCGACTTCCCCACCTTCGCCGCCGCCCTCGCCGGAACCAACGGCAAAACCGCATCACTCCGCGACATCGCGAAGTCCCCTGCCATCCTCCTCATCGGCGGCGACCCCACCAACCAGCACCCTGCCCTCGCGTGGGAGATTCGCACCGCCGTCCGCAACCACAACGCGCGACTCTACATCGCGAACAGCAACACCATCAAGCTCACCCGCAAGGCCAAAGCCTCCGCGCTCGTCAATTCCTATAGCGCCTTCGCCCAATACCTCGCCGGAGACGACTCCGCCTCCTCATCCGCATCCTCCAACCCCACCGCGCTCACAAATCTCCGCGCCGCTCTTCGCGAGGAAGCCAATCTCCTCATCCTCTTCGGCCCCGAGATCTCCGGCCCCACCCTCGCATCCTTCATCCGCCTCGGCCTCTCGCACCCCTCCGTCAAGTTCGCGCTCCTCGCCGACTACGCCAACTCCCGCGGCGCATCCGACATGGGCCTGCTCCCCGACCTGCTCCCCGGCTACGCGCCCGCGCCCGCCCCCGGCCTCGACGAACGCGCCATCTTCTCCGCCGCCGCATCCGGCAATCTCAGCGCCCTCTACGTCGTCGGCTCCAACCCAGCCGCCCGCCTCGGCCTCAATCGCGCATCATTAAAAGACACTTTCCTCGTCGTCCAGGATCTCTTCCTCACCGAGACCGCCCTACTCGCCGACGTCGTCCTCCCCGCCGCCTCCCTCTACGAAAAATCCGGCTCCGTCACCAACACCTACGGAGACCTCCAGTCCGTCCGCAAGGCCGCCGACCGCGCCGGCACGCGCTCCGACCTCGAGCTCATCGTCCGCATCGCCGACTCCATGGGCGCCAGCATCCCCGACCTCGTCCGCTTCACCTCCGCCGCCACCGCCGACCTCGGCCAGACCCGCGGCGTCCAATCCGGCGAGGCCGACCGCACCGCCGTCTTCCTCGCCGCGCAGGGCCTCGAGCCTCGCCTCAGCCCCTTCAACCCCTCCGCCGTCCTCGACGAGATCCACGCCACCGTCCCCGGCTACGCCTTCAACCGCCTCCAGTTCCTCTGCGGCAACGATGTCCACCTCGAACTCCCCTCCACCGCCTCCGCCGTTGCTTTTGGTGATAATGCTTCGCGCTCCACACACATCACCCCCGCAGCCGATTCCCTCTTCACCTCCGGCAGCCTCACCCGCTACTCCGCCGCGCTCACCGAACTCAGCGCCCACGCGCCCTTCGCAGACCCCGCCAAGAACTCGCAGCAGCAGGAGGCCGCCGATGCCATCGCTTAGCCCCCTGCAAATCTTCTTCATCGGCTCGCTCGTCAAAACGGCCGTCACCATCTCCGTCATGCTCGGCGGCGTCACCATGACGGTCCTCCTCGAGCGCAAACTCGTCGGCCGCATCCAGAACCGCTACGGCCCCAACCGCGTCGGCCCCTTCGGCCTCCTGCAAACCGTCGTGGACGGCCTCAAGCTCTTCCTCAAGGAGGACATGACGCCCGCCAACGTCTACCTCCCGCTCTTCCTGCTCGCGCCCGTCATCGCCCTCGGCTGCGCGCTCATCTCCATCGCTGTCGTGCCCTTCGGCCCGCCCGTCTTCTGGCGCGGCGTCGCGCTCTTCCAGGTCTCCGACGTCAACGTCGGCCTCCTCGTCATCCTCGGCATCACCTCCATCGGCGTCTACGGCATCGCCCTCAGCGGTTGGTCCTCCAACAACAAATATTCGCTGCTCGGCTCCGTCCGCTCCACCGCCCAGATGGTCAGCTACGAACTCGCCCTCGGCCTCTCCCTCGTCGGCGTCGTCATGCGCGCCCGCTCGCTCTCCATCGCCAAAATCGTCGCCAGCCAATCCGCCCACGGCGCCTTGAGCTGGAACGTCCTCGGCGGCCTCCAGTTCTTCGCCTTCTTCATCTACCTCATCAGCGCCTATGCGGAGACCAACCGCGCGCCCTTCGACCTCGTCGAGGCAGAAAACGAGCTCGTCGGCGGTTACCACACCGAGTACTCCTCCATTAAGTTCGCCATGTTCTTCATGGCCGAGTACGCCAACATGATCACCGTCAGTTGCGTCGCCACCCTGCTCTTCTTCGGCGGAGCATCCAGCCCCTTCGGCCATCTACTCGGCGGCCCCGTCGCCCAGGCCCTCCAGGGAATCTTCTGGTTCGTCCTCAAAGTATTCTTCTTCCTCTGCCTCTACATCTGGGTGCGCGGAACCCTCCCGCGCTTCCGCTACGATCAACTCATGGCCTTCGGTTGGAAGTGGCTTCTGCCCGCCGCCATGCTTAACATCGTCCTCACCGCTCTCGTCTACGCCTGGCACGGATAAACGCATGCACCTTTCGCTCGTATTCATCGTTTTCGGCGCACTCTCCATCGCAGGGGCTCTCAGCTTCCTCCTGCAGCGCCAT
>Ga0316220_1000279_pt1 | contig 80627 bp, 72 predicted proteins | sample TBH18005metaG_FD_203632 | JGI IMG/M metagenome (GOLD analysis project Ga0316220, IMG submission 203632) | Freshwater microbial communities from Trout Bog Lake, Wisconsin, USA - TBH18005 | ecosystem: Environmental > Aquatic > Freshwater > Lake > Hypolimnion/Profundal zone | place: USA: Wisconsin... | reverse complement strand
TACCCCACCCGCACCCTCGGATCCACAATCCCATATAATAGATCAGCTAAAATATTTACCAGAATAAAAAACGTAGCTGTAATCAGCACACTCCCCATCACTACCGGGAAATCCAGTTTCTCTAATGCATCTACCGTTACTTTACCAATACCCTTCCAGCCAAAAATATATTCTACAAAAAAAGCTCCGGCCAATAATTCTGCAAACCAACCTGTAATCGCTGTAATCACCGGATTCAATGCATTACGTAATGCATGCCGGAATATAACGGTTTTTTGTGTCAGCCCCTTTGCATAAGCGGTTCTGATATAATCCTGGTCAAGAATATCCAGCATGGCACTGCGGGTAAGTTGGGTAATAATGGCCAATGGGCGTATCCCCAAAGTAATGGCTGGAAGTATCAGGTTTCGTAACTGAAGTTGCCTGCCCGTAAAAGGATCAATGGAAAACAAACTACCGGTCATGTGTAACCCAGTATATTCACTCAGAACAAATCCAAATAGATAGGCCAATACAATGCCCATAAAAAATGATGGGGCAGATATCCCCAAAACGCTCGCAAATACAGAAGATGTATCCATCCAGGTATTTTGTTTAACTGCTGCCAGCACACCTAATAATATACCGAGAACAGTGGCCAGTAACATGGCAGCAAACGCAAGCAGGATGGTTCCGGGAAGTGCTTCCAGCAGTACCTGCGATACATCTTTTTTGGATTGATAGGATCTTCTCAGGTAAGGTAATTTGATGCCCACCTTTGTTGAAGAGCCCCAAAAAAATCCTTTTAATTGCTTTTTTTCAATATCCGATTTCGAATAAACAGAAACCGGAGATACATCATTGAGATAATACAAGAATTGCTTCCATTTCGGCTGGTCGAGCGCCAGTTCTTTGCGGATATTTTTAATGGTTGTGCTATCCCCGCTTTGTCCCAGCACTAACCTCGCTGGATCTCCAAAACCCTGGAACAAAAAGAATACAACAATCACCACCCCTAACAAAACCAATACTCCATAAGCAATTTTGCGGGTGAGAAAAGATAGCATAGGGTCGCTTAGTTTTATTGGCTGTTTATTATCCGAATCAATGCATCCGCATCAGCATAACTGAACTTTTCGAGTATAGTGGCTTCCTGCATCAAACAAAATGTTGGGTTTACCCTTGCGGCTGTTTTTAATACGGTTGCATCGCAGGTGATGATGGTAAGATTACCAAATAAAGAACGGGCTTTCTCAACATCAGCCGTAACCAGTATTACGGGAATCTGTTTTTCTTTTGCTGCCTGAATGGTTTTTACCAGTTGTGGATTCCAGTCCTCCGTATGTTTTATTTCCTTGGCAAGAATCAAAATATATTTCCCTTTTTGCGCAAAAATAGCAGCAGTTGTATCTGCACCGCCCTGACCATGCAATGAAAAATCCGCAATTTTTGCCTGTAATCCATTGCCTTTTTTTACAAGTTTGTCCGCCCTGTTTTCGTATTCATAGGTTGAATCAAAATCCGCCGGAAAATGTTCCTGGTCAAAGCTGATTTCCTTTCCTGCTTTCCTATAAGTAAACAGTATCGCAAAACTATCCGGTATGGCACCCTCGGGCGTTTTCATTTGCTGAACAATATTGTTCCCTTTTTTGTAAGGAAGACAGTCGATAAAAGGCAGGTGCCTCAATACATAAAACTGACCTGCAGTAGCTGTAACGGTTACAACCAGTAAAATCAGGATGGCCGTTCCTTGTTTAAAAAAAGAATGGATTTTAGACAATGAACCCATTATGATCAGTATGAGTACCAGCAACAAAAGATCTTTGCCAAATGACTGGGCGGGTGTTAATGGAAGACAGTCTCCAAAACAACCACAGGTTTTTATTTTACCGGAAAATAATGCATAACCCGTCAGGAAACTGAAGAAGATAATCAGTAATAAAAGTAGCCAGCTGAGTAATTTCATTCGCCATCCAATGATTACTGCAACGCCTGCCAATATTTCAAAAACATTCATGAGGATAGATAAAGCCAGCGTATATCCATGAAAGCCGCTCAGGTTCCAGGCTTCAAAGAATTCCTGCATCTTATAACTGAGCCCTAATGGATCGTTAGCTTTGATTAATCCTGAAAAGATAAACAGTAACCCAACAAACCAACGGATAATAGTTATCAGATTTTTCATACTTAGATCAGTGTTTTCCTTCTTCCATTAAAATTAGTGCAAATACGCTGTAGTTGATAATATCTACATAATTGGCATCTATCCCTTCACTAATCAGGGTTATTCCATCATTACTAAGAATTTGTTTGATGCGCATCAGTTTCATCAATATCAGGTCGGCAAAACTCTGCTGGCTCATTTCGCGCCAGGCTTCTCCATAATCATGGTTTTTATCGAGCATGGTATTCTTTGCAAAATTTACTTTTTGCTGGTACAATACTTCCACTTTTTCAACTGCCAGTTCTTCTACCATAGACTGGCCCAGTTCCAACTGCATTAAACCGATAACAGCATAATTCAGGATACCCTTGAATTCAGAAGGTATATCATCCCCCACTTTCTGCGTATGCAGATCCTGGATGGTTCTGATGCGAAGTGCTTTAATAAATATCTGGTCAACCACGGAAATAGTTCTCAATACACGCCATGCTGTACCATAGTCACGGGTTTTCTTAATAAATATATCCCTGCATTGCTCAATGGCTTTATCGTATTGTTGATTCGTATCCTTCATTTTTAATGACCGCTTTGTTTGCTTAGGTAATATCTTTGAAGAGAATGCAAGATAATTGAATACCGACTATGTTTACACTTAACTGCCGGGGAAGATTATTGGTAATCAGTCAGCCCATTGTAATGGGCATTATCAATACTACTCCCGATTCGTTTTTCAGCAACAGCCGGCATGCTTCTGTTGAAGCAGCCCTAAAACGGGCCGGACAAATGATTTTGGAAGGGGCAACTATCCTGGATATTGGCGGACAAAGCACCAGACCGGGCAGCACCCCCCTGAGCCAGGAAGAGGAAAACAGCAGGGTTTTGCCGGTGATAGAAGCAATTAGAAAACAGTTTCCCGATATCTATCTATCCATAGACACTTACCAGGCTGGGGTGGCTAAAAAAGCCGTTGATGCAGGGGCTGATATCATCAATGATATCAGTGGGGGATCTTTTGATCCGAATATGCTTTCAACGGTTGCAGAACTAGGCGTTCCCTATGTCTGTATGCATATAAAGGGTGATTCCCATTCGATGCACCAGGAACAAACCTATACAGATATCACCCAGGAAGTACTTGATTATTTTATACACCGAACAGCAGATTGTATCAACCAGGGAATTAAAGATATTATCATTGATCCGGGTTTTGGGTTCAGCAAAAACAGCCAACAGAATTTCCTTCTTTTAAAAGATCTGGAAGTGTTCCATATCCTCCAAAAGCCTTTACTCTTCGGCATTTCCAGAAAATCAACTATCTACAAAACATTAGGCATCACCCCCGAAGAATCACTAAATGGAACAACAGTAATGAATACTGCGGCCCTCCTAAAAGGAGCCCATATTCTAAGGGTACATGATGTGAGGGAGGCTGTGGAAGCAATCAAGCTGGTAAATCAATTAACAATTAATAATTGTTTGAAAACGAAAAGAGTTAACAATTAGCATCCTGAAATGGCTAACTGTTAACTCTTCGAATTAATAATTATTAATTGTTAATTATTAATTACTTCTTATGTGGGTTCACCGGAGCCTGCTGTGGTTGTGCAGCAGCGGGTTTGGGAGTGTCTACATCCAGTACTTCAATATCGAAAACCAGGTTACTGTAAGCTGGCATAACAGGAGGTTGACCTTGCTGACCATAAGCCAACATAGCCGGAACAAAGATTTTTCCTTTTCCACCTTTACCAAACAGGCGAAGGCCTTCGTCCATTCCTTTGATAACACCACCCTGACCGGCAACACCAATCAATACATTCAAAGGTTGGTTATTAGGTCCTGCTTTATCCATATTGGAATCAAATACTTTTCCGTTGGTAAATGCGCCTCTGTACATTACTTTAGCTTCTTTGCCAGAATCTGCTTTTGCTGCAGCATCACCTGCGTTTTGTACTTCTACCAAAGCGCCAGATGGAGTAGAAACAGTTTTTACACCGAGTTTCGCTGCGTATTCTTTTAATGTTTTGATCTCTCTTTGTGTTTCCAGATCAACTTCTTTCTGCACATCAGCATTGGCTTCGATCTGAGAATTGAACACTTTCAGGATTTCCACTCTTCCTTTAATCATATCCTTCTGGTGGAACATATTGTTATATTCAATTTGTCCCAGCTTTTTCAGACTATCCACACTTAATACAAATTCAACTTTATCACCCACTGCACATTTGGTAATAATCTCCAGAAAACTATGTTTAGTAGCCCTCGCGGTATCAAGAACCATATAAGCAGGAATATGACCAAAAGAAGTATTGATAACAGTATCCTTAGGCGGAATTTTGTATTCAATATTAAACTTCACATACTGTCCTTGTTTTAATTTTTCATTACTGCTTCCTTTGGTGATCTTATAAGTAACACCAGAAGGGGTTTTTTCGTATTGGTTACAGCTTGCAAGCAATACAATCGCTAATAAAAGCGTGGTAGTTGTTCTCATCATTTTTTATTGTAGTTGATTTTGATATTCTTTAATGACTTCTTTAAATTTTTTTATGGTTGACTCGAGGCTGTCGCTACTTCTGCCTCCTGCGGCGTTCTTATGTCCCCCTCCTTCAAAATGTTTCCGGGCAAATTCATTTACATCAAAATTGCCTTTGCTGCGAAAACTCCATTTCCGTTCTTCATCACGATCAATCACCAGGGCACCGAATTTGATTCCTTGAATAGACAACAAATAATTGACCAATCCCTCTGTATCCCCTGTTTTAATATCAAACCGATTCAGATCAGGCCTTGTAATATACATTAATGCTGCATTATATTCATACAAAACCTCCATCCGGTTAAGTAAGGCATACCCGATAAAACGTAACCGATTCTCCAGGAAATTATCGTAGATATGGTCATGCACCTTGGTATGGTTAAGACCCGTTTCTTTCAATTTTGCCACCATCGTATGAACTGATGCAGTGGTAGAAGGAAAACGAAATGACCCGGTATCTGTCATTACTCCGGTATACAAACATTCAGCAATCTCGCTATTAAGAAGATTTGCATACCCTGAATTAATAATTAAATCATATACCATTTCACAGGTAGAGCTTTTCGATGTATCACTGATCCCATAGGTAAACTCTGATTCCTGTGGTTGCTGGTGGTGATCAATCAACACTTTACAGCAAGTAGCGTCAGCAAGAAAAGGCTCCATATTTTTGGTTCGATGGAGTATATTGAAATCCAGGCAAAACAGGATTTCAGTTTCTGAGATCAGTTTTTTCGATTTTTCCCTGTTTTTCTCAAAATCAACCACCTGCTCAATTCCCGGCATCCAATCCAGAAAATTTGCCCAGTTGGTGGGAGATATTACGTTTACCGAATGACCCAAAGCTTTTAAAAAGTGGTACAGACCTAAGGCAGACCCCATAGCATCCCCGTCAGGCTTCTGATGCATGGTAACTATCACACGGGAAGGGGTGTTCAATTGAGGGTAAAATTCTTGGATCGGCTGCATATAATGGCGGCAAAATTGGGGTTTCCATGCTATTCTATCAAATCAATTTATCCGGCTTTAACAAAAATAACGGGATTATATCCCCAAAAAGGGTCCTGATTGCTTACTTTTGCAGCCGAAATTTTATATTTTATATGAGCAAGAGAACATTTACTATGATTAAGCCTGATGCTACCGGAAAAGGGTATACAGGGGCTATTTTAGACCAGATTATTAAGGCTGGCTTTAGTGTAAAAGCTATGAAATGGACCAAACTGACTGTTGAACAAGCCGGATTATTCTATGATATCCACAGAGAAAGACCATTTTTTGGCGAATTGGTAGAATTCATGTCCAGCGGACCCATTGTAGCCGCTATTCTGGAAAAGGAGAATGCTGTAGCAGATTTCAGGAAATTAATTGGAGCCACCAACCCTGCTAATGCAGAAGAAGGAACCATCCGTAAACGCTTTGCGGCTTCAGTAGGAGAAAATGCAGTTCATGGTAGCGATAGTGATGAAAATGCAGCTATTGAGGGAGATTTCTTCTTTTCTAAACTGGAAAGATTTTAATAAATACTTATAGATGATAAATAAAAAAGGCCCGATATGGGCCTTTTTTATTTATCGCATACTTCCTATTGAACTTTAGGAGGGTCGGGAACAGCGGTTCCATGAAAATTAACACGCTTCGTCAACCCATTTTTAAAAATAATATCCGCGTACTTAGTAAAATCACCAACTGCACTTCCATTGAAACCCAGGGTAATAAAAGTTGAGTTACCTGGTGCAATGGTGTCCGCTTTTTTATATTTGGGCGTGGTACATCCGCAACCCACTTGCACGTTCACGATTACCAGGGTATCTGTACTGATATTCTTAATATATACATTGAACTCAAGCGGTTTGCCCGAACTGATTTTGCCCATATCATAATTACCATTGGTCAATTCAACCATGGTATTGATATCTTTTTTGGCAGTGGTATCTGTTTGCGCATTAACCGCCAAAAAAAAGCCGGCTGCGAAAAGAAGAAATATTATTTTTTTCATAGCTATCTGTTTCTTACTTAATAACGATTGTGGATAAAAGTTGACACAGTAAAGCTAATAAAACAAGTGTTCAATCCGGCAGACATAAAAAAGAATAGCCTAATTTTATTGAATATTCAGGAATACCTAAATCCATTGCCAAACTAATTATATGTTGAAGAATTTTACGACCCTAATTTTTTGCTGTATCGGCTACTTATCATTCAGCCAGCAGGCTTCTTCCAGCAAAATTTTTCTTATTTCGTCCAACAGCGCTTTCCCAATTTCATATAACCAGATTTCTGCGATCGATATACACGCAGGAAAAGCTGCCGATAATATTTATGATCCAAAAAAGAGATACTCATTTCGCACCAATGGGTTTAGGTCTTACTATGCGATGCAAAAAAATGTGTTCACAGATGTAATCCCTTCGGCCACAGCAGAAGATACTTTAAGAACCCCTATGGGAGGAGCGGTTGCTTCAATGGCTTTTGATGCAAAAAATAACCGTCTTTATTATGTTCCCCAGTATCTGTCTGAATTACGGTATATGGATTTGAACCAGGCAGAACCCTCTTTTACCTATCTGGAGAGCCAATCCTTAAATCTATTACACAATCCCTATGATGTAGCCAACCAGATTAGTCGCATGACCATCGGCGCCGATGGATTTGGTTATGCTATCACGAATGACGGCGAGCACCTGATCAAATTTTCAACCGATGCTACTCCAATTATTCAGGATTTGGGAGTGCTGGTGGATAAACCTACCAATTCTGTATTTATACGTTCCAGTTGTACTTCATGGGGGGGGTGATATTGTAGCGGATGCCAATAACAACCTATACCTGATTACCCAATTTAACCATGTATTCAAAATATCATTACCGAGTAAAGTCAGTGAATATGTAGGTGCAATCAGCGGCTTGCCAGGCAATTTTAATACTAACGGAGCCGCTGTAGATGAAAATGGCGACCTGATTCTCAGTTGTGGCAGTTCACTGGATAAAGGGTTGCCTGCTTTTTATAAAATAACCAACTGGACAAGCTTACAAGCCACTGCTATCCCAGGGGATAATGCAAAAGGCCTGGGAAATATTTCAGATATGGCCAGCAGTAACCTGCTTTTCCAGAAAGCGGCTGTTCCTGCTCCGATTGTTACAAAAACTGAAGAAGCCGCTAAAAAACAGCTTCCGGTATTCACGATCTATCCCAACCCGGTTAGTCATGGTAAGTTTACCATTAAAACCACCAATATCATCGACAAAGGAGATTATACCATGGTTTTAGTTGATCAAACCGGCAGGGGCGTTATGCAGGCAAAAATTCAACTCGGGTTAAAATCAAATACCAACAGCTTTACCTTCCCATCTCAGGAAGCCAAAGGAGTGTATATGGTATTGATTATGGATGTATTTAATCGCACTATCTATTCGCAGCAATTAATTGTAGAATAAAGGGACGCCCCTCGAACGATAAAAGGCAACCTAAATGGTTGCCTTTTATCGTTCGGCGAATAGAATATTATGCGAGGTTGATTGTTATTTCTTAATGATCTTAAATGAATCCAGCTCCTTCCCATCCGCTGAAATCTGGCGAACAGTAATTGTATTACCTGAAACGTCTGCTACTGTTAAAGAATGAACCGTTGCAATAAATTTATCTGTGAATTTCTGCCATGAATCCGGGTCATTGGTTTGCTCAGGATTATAGAGTTCCTGACCACCTGCTCCAGTGATCAGATAGATGACGCCTTTAGCAGTTGTTTGTGTTTTCCCATCAAAGGTTTTATCAAGGGTCCATCTGCCCGGCACTACCCTTCCACGTATTACTTTATTATCTTTTCCACCTACCAATAAAGTTCCTTTTTTATCAGGCACAAAAGTCAGGGGAAATGATCTTTGGTAATTATGAACATGTCCATTGAATACAATATCCACTTTACCAGCTTCAAATATCGGCGCTAATAAACGCATATGCTGCTGTTCATAATGTTCTCTGGATGAATTAAATCCCGGATGATGAAACATCACAAAATGCCATTGTGCATCTTTTGAATCGGCCAGGTCTTTTGCAACCCAGTCTGTCAATTCCTTATCTGTCCAGTCCACATAAGTATCGGCATCCAGAACCGTCCAGTGTCCATTCCCATAATTGAATGAATAATTGGTCATCCTGGGATAGGTTTCCCCAGCCGCTTCCAAAAATGCTTTCTTATTCGCTTCTGAACCCTTCAGAACCGGCACAAAACTGCCACCCTCCTTACCCAATGGGCCATTCAATGGTTGATCCCAGAACATATAATAAGCAAGGGCATCGGGTGTTTTATCAAGATCACGACTTTCTGCATCATGGTTACCCACCGCAGTAATAAATGGAACAGAACGCATAATGGGTGCCCCATCTGTATCCTGTTTCTCTTTGTTATATACCGGCCAGAATTTTTTACGGTAATCAGAGATCAATCCGTTTTCATAAACAATATCACCGGGCACAACCACAAAATCGGGGTTTAGGGTGAATGCCCTTGTTGCTAATTTCTTCTGATCGGGGGTTTCTGCACCAATATCTCCAAAAGCAATAAACCGATAAGGTTGTTCAACAGATTTTATAGCATGTGCTTCAGAACTGAACACGGTTACCCCATCCTTAATTACCCTATAGGTAAATTTACTGCCCGGAGATAATTCGGTTAATGAAGCATGGTAGATTCGATGTGCTTCTATCCCGCTTACTGCCACACGGGTATATTGTATAGCATTTGCTTTTAACCAGTTGCTCTTCCCATCACTCTTATATTCAACACGCCAATCTGCCTGCGTATCATTTGCATGCCAGAGTAATTGCATAGATTTTGGGGAAGGGTTTCGACCGATTTGCACATAAGGTTTTGTAACAAATACTTCCTGAGCGGATAAGGTATTCAGGAGAAAAAAACAAAGCAGAAAACTAACCGGGATTTTCATACATAACTTGTTTAAGTAGTGAATTGAGTGCAGACTGACTGCTCTTTTCACAAAAAAACAAATAAGCAATTCACTAAAATCCTTTTTTAAAATATTGTTATTTTGATAAATATTCGATAACAATTTAGTAACCTGTTTTTCAGAATCGACACAGAATTACTTAGTGATTTTTTAGAATAATATGGGGATTACAGAACTAACTGTTCCTGCAGACGGGTAAGCATTTCAGCCGGATCAATACAAAATCCGGGATGCACTTTAGAGGTTTGAACAATGGTGCTTCGGTAGGCGGTTAACCACCTGAAACGCGAAGCCGTATCCAGTTTGGCAATGGGACCGGCATTAGGATCTGCTTCACAAATTTTTTGAAAAGAAATCAGGTATTCATTGAGAGAAGAAATATCCAGACAGTCGCAAAAAGCATTCAGTTTGTTTTCATCAAGCGTAAAAAGCATTTGAAGAAATTGCCGGTCACGGCAATACAATACTACCCCAATATTGAGGAATTCTTCGCGTTCTACTCTAGGCACAACACGAATCACGGCATACTCAAATAAGTGCTTTTCTTGCATGCTCGGCTTCATTTATAAAAATATCAGAGTGCACAATACGTGTTTGTAAAAAATCGGCATATACTTTCCTTCGTTCAGATATGTTGATTTCCACCGGGTCACCTAAAAGCCATTCATCTGGTATCATAGATACGATAGAATTAATTTTTTCCGGACTTAATACCTTTTTAAAAATACTATCCACTGAAGAAAGTTCCGTTGCATAAGGCAATAATACATGGTCCTTTACCTGGGCAAACGCACGGGTAGCTTGTTCCTGCCAATTATACCAGGAATGATGGAAATACAAAGATGCCCCATGATCAATCAACCATAATTCTTTGTTCCAGATAAGCAAATTGGTATTTCTGGCAGTACGATCCACATTGGTAAGCAAACAATCCAGCCAAACAATCTGAGAAGCCAATAAAGGATGTATTTTAGTAACCCCCGGATCAAATGTGATGGAACCAGAAAGATAATGAACCCCCAGGTTTACTCCCACGCTGGCTTTTAGCAGGTCCTGGATCTCTTCATCCGGCTCAGTACGTCCAAATGCTGTATCCAGGTTCGCAAATACCAATTCCGGTACTTTCAAACCTACTGCCCGGGCAATTTCTCCCCCGATAAAATCGGCAATCAGTGCTTTTACACCTTGTCCCGCACCCCGAAACTTAAGCACATACATAAATCCATCATCCGCTTCTGCAATAGCTGGCAAAGAGCCGCCTTCCCGCAAGGGAGTAATATAGCGGGTAACATTTACGGTTCTGATGGAAGTATGGTAAGTCATAATTGAAACAATAGTGTTTTCAGAATGTATCATTCAAAAAACACTTTTAAATATTCCCCAATTTAGTTAGAAAGCTTGAATAGATCTCTTGCAAAGAATTTAATTTGAGCAATTCACAAATTGAAAGCAACAACATTCGTTAAAATATAGATGCTAATGGTAAAATAACAGCCTCATCTGTAAAAAAGGATCTGTCGAATTATCATATCAAACAAGCTTCCTGGATAAAATAATTTAGGTATTATCAGGAAGAATATTTTTGTTTCAAAGCGTCTATTACACATTTATTCTGGTAACCCCACCCCTTCACTGATAAATTTCCGCAAACTCACGGTAACAAATCTTGTCCACCCCCTTTCACAATTTTCATAACACTCTATACCAGGAACTAACCCCAGATGCGTCATTTTAATTGTTGAAGAAGCATCCTGCTTTGAAATTTCCCAGGAAATACTGGTATTGTTCCATTCTGCTTTGTCATTTAGCCAGGGCAAATAACTATCTGTTACATACCAGACAATTTTTTCATCAGACAGGGCTTCTGTTATTTTGAAGTTAACCCAGGTACTGCCAAACTCAATTCTGAATTCATCATCCACATTCATTGCTTTACCTGTAAAGCTCTTTGCCCACCAATCTCCTACCCTGGCTATTTTTTCGAAAGCCTGTTTTGGATTGGATGTTACCGAAATGCTTGTGCTGAAATCTAGCTTTTCCATATTAATTATTTTGTTTGTTATTTAAAATACTTTCTAATCTTTTCAACTTGGTTGACCAGAATTTATCAAAGTAATTGATGAAGTTTTGTAACTCATCAAACCCTTCTTGTTTTAGGATACAATGTCTTTCCCTGCCAATATCAGTAATAGAAATAAACCCGGCGCCATACAGAATCCGGATATGTTTGGAAACTGCCGGTCTACTCATGTCAAAATTTTCTGCAATGGCATTGATTGTCATACTTTCTTTTGACAACAACTTCAGCATTTGCCTGCGACTGGGATCGGCAATCACCTGGAATGCGTCAAACTTTTGCACTGTCATTCTGTTTTTCATTTAAAAGGTTTCTCATTTTTTGAATATGCTGATCCCATCCATCAGTCATCGCAAGTAAGATTGTATGGTTGGCATCGGTAAAACCTGTTTGCCTTAAAAGCAGTTTTGTGCCATTCCCCTGTTTTTGTAGTGTCCATTCAACTACTGTGTCAAGAGTGAAAACCCCATCACCTGGCCCACCCCTCCAGCTATACACTAATTTTTGGTAAGGATGTAGTTCAAGCACTTTACAATGAAAAATACCATCCAGATTCATACTGGGAATCGGGTTCGACCGGAACTGAAATTCCTGACCGGATATCGCCAGGAAATTATTGGGCATCAACCATAAAGCAATGAGCTCTGCTTGTGTAAGGTATTCCCAAACTTCCTCGGGTGATTGAGAATACAGCCATTCATTTTTGATTTCGTTTTGCATATAGGTAACTTTTAGGTTACTCAAACATATGAGTAACTTTTGAGTTACGCAATTTTTTTTCTAGTTTTTTTGAGATTTTTTTCTAGATGCATTTATTATGTCTTTATTTATGGGGGAAAACAGGTTTAGGAAGCATAAAAAAAAGCCCGTAAATAATAATTATTTACAGGCTTTACATGGTCTTTTGAAAGACCCTAGTCGGGACGACAAGATTTGAACTTGCGACCCCACGCCCCCCAGACGTGTGCGCTACCGGGCTGCGCTACGTCCCGAACTTTACACTTTACAAGATTTGTTATCCTATAAAATCTTTTTATACAGATTTATTAATTCTATTTTTATTTCAGCTATGCCTAACGCCACCTCCCGCCAACGGCGGGATGCGCTTCCGGGCTGCGCTACGTCCCGAACTTTACACTTTACAAGAGATTTCGATCCTGTAAATATCTTTTTATTCCTCTTCTCTTAATAGCTCTTTCCGCTTTAATTGCTTCACTCCTATCAAAATATTCAAATAAATGAATCAATTTCCAAGGTATCCCGGTAGAAGTAAATTTTGACATACCTGAATTATGATCATTCAATCTTTTCTCAATATTTTCAGTTTGTCCAACATAATACTTGCCAAGTTTTTCACTAAACAATATGTAAACAACGAATCTCATCTCAATTTCATAAATCAAATAACTTATCGCCCCCTCCCGCCAACGGCGGGCTGCGCTACGTCCCGAACTATTGATAAAGGGCTGCAAATATAGGGGGAAAAGAAAAAATCAGGTTATATTGCATAAAATTTTCAACCGCTGCATGAAGATACTAGTCAGGCAAGCCAAAATTGCCGATCCGGATTCCCCACACAATGGCCAGATTGTTGATATTTTAATCGATGGAGAGCAGATTTCGAAAATAGCCAGTCATTTAGACGTTATTGCAGATGAAGAAATTCAATCAACAGATTTAACTGTATCACCCGGATGGGTAGATATATTCTCACATTTTTGTGATCCAGGTTTTGAATACAAAGAAACCCTTGAAACAGGTGCAGCAGCAGCAGCAGCGGGTGGCTATACCCAGGTTTTTGTGCTTCCTAATACCCAGCCGGTGGTTGATAGTAAGTCACAGGTAGAATACATCAGCCGCCAATCCAATTCCAGCCTTCCCGTTCGCATACACCCATTGGGTGCTATTACAAAGGGTATTGAAGGAAAAGACCTGGCTGAAATGTATGATATGAAGAATAGCGGAGCCATTGCTTTTTCAGATGGTTTACACCCTGTTCAATCACCCGGACTTTTTGTAAAAGCACTCCAATATATTAAAGCATTTAATGGGGTATTGATCCAGGTTCCGGTTGATAAAAGTATTGGTGCCGGCGGATTAATGAACGAAAGTGTGATTTCCACGCAATTGGGTTTACCCGGTATTCCATCCCTTTCGGAAGAGATCATGATCAAAAGAGATATTGATCTGGTACGATATACCCAATCCAAATTACACTTCACGGGTATCTCTACACAAAAAAGCCTTGCATTGATTACAGCGGCAAAAGCAGAAGGATTGGATATAAGTTGTAGTGTTACCCCCTACCATCTTTTCTTCTGCGAAGACGATTTAATGAGCTATGATACCAACCTGAAAGTTAACCCACCTTTACGCAGCCGGGCAGATATGCTGGCATTAAGGGAAGGAGTTGTAAATGGAGAGGTAGATTGTATTGCCACACATCACCTGCCGCAGGACTGGGACAATAAAACCTGTGAATTTGAATATGCGAAAAATGGAATGACGGGTTTGGAAACGGCATTTGCAGTAGTGAATCACCTGCTTCCTGAGCTCACAATTGAGCGCCTGGTGAAATTATTTTCTCTGAATGCCCGTAATATTTTTAATTTACCGGTTACTAATATCCGGGAAGGAGCCATTGCTGAATTAAGTCTGTTTACAAAAAATGGATTTACCTGTTTGCAGAAACAGGAGATTAAAAGCAAATCTGCTAATACGCCTTTTCTCGAAAAAGAATTGTCAGGTAAAGTTATTGGTATTATTAACCAGGGTAAAATTATCATCAACTAAAAAAAACTGCTATGAAAGTAAATGTAATCAATGAAGGAATTAAGTACGGAATTATTGGGGGACTCATTTTCCTATTGATCAATTTCGGAGCCTGGGGACTGGGTAGTACGGCAACTATTGTATCTGCCATTAGTATTTCTAGTTTTGTTCCTTATATGATTGTTATATTGATCATAGTAGGGTTAAGCTTACGTAAACAGAATGACAACCTGCTAACGTTTCAAAATGCGCTAAAATTTGCTTTTGTGGCTTATATAGTTGTCGCTCTAACAGAAGCTATCGGAAATTATGTTCTTTTCAATTTTGTAGATCATGACCTGACTGCAAAAGTGTTTGAAATAAGCAAGGATAAAGCATTAAAAATGATGCAAAAATTTGGAGCATCAGACCAGCAAATTGATGAGGCTATGAAGAAAATGGACGCTGATTCAAAGCAAACCACTTTCAAAACTGTTTTCCTGGGGTTAGGACTGGCGCTGGTATGGAATTTTTGTAAAGCCTTGTTAATTGCCTTGGTTATTCGCAAAGAAGAAAAGTTTGCTGACTAATATTGTATTATGGATGTATCGATTATAATCCCTTTGATCAATGAAGATGAGTCGTTGCCAGAATTGTGCAGCTGGATAGAGAGTGTGGTAACAAAGAATCATCTTTCCTATGAAGTGATCCTTGTAGATGACGGCAGTACTGATGATAGCTGGGGATTTATCGAAAGAAAAAGCAAAGAAAACCCCCATTTCAAAGGGATCAAGTTCCAGAGAAACTATGGTAAATCAGCGGCCCTGAATGAAGGATTCAAAGCAGCCAGCGGTGATGTGGTGATCACTATGGATGCAGATATGCAGGATTCCCCTGATGAGATTCCTGAACTATTCCGGATGATCAAAGAAGATGGATTTGATATGGTGAGTGGCTGGAAGAAAAAAAGATATGATAATACTTTCACTAAAAACATCCCATCAAAATTATTTAATGCGGTTGCCCGGGCTATTTCAGGTATTCAATTACATGATTTCAATTGTGGCCTAAAATCCTACAAGAAAAAAGTAATCAAAAGCATAGAAGTTTACGGCGAAATGCATCGCAATATTCCTATCCTGGCCAAATGGAGCGGATTTAGAAAAATTGGTGAAAAAGTTGTGGAGCACCGTCCACGTAAATACGGTGTAACCAAATTTGGCTGGCAAAGATTTGTCAATGGATTTCTGGATCTGGCTACGATTATGTTCCTGGGAAAATTCGGAAAAAGACCTATGCAATTTTTTGGATTGCTGGGTACCCTGTTTTTTATCATTGGTCTGGGTTCCAGTATTTATTTAATCATTGGCAAACTGATTTCAATAGATTTTTCCTTAACCAATCGCCCCAGTTTTTTTATCGCTTTAACTACGATGATAATTGGCATGCAATTATTTCTTACCGGTTTTGTAGCAGAACTGGTATCCAGAAATGCTCCGGAAAGGAACACCTATCTTATAGAAGAAAAGTTGGGAGTTTAATACAGGCTCCTGACTATTTGTTCAGAAAAATACTTCACTGATACCTAATGCCCGAAGAAACAAAACAAAAAAAGCTGATCGTTATTGGGCCCGCCTGGCCACTTCGCGGCGGACTGGCATCATTTGATGAGCGATTGGCACGACAATTTTGGGGAATGGGTTATGCGACTTCTATCTACACTTTTTCCTTACAATATCCGGAGTTCTTATTTCCAGGAACCACGCAGTATTCAACTGAACCTGCCCCAGATGATCTTAGCATAAAGGTTTGTATAAACTCCATCAACCCTTTTAACTGGCTCAGAATTGGCAATGAGTTAAAAGCCATGGCACCCGACCTGATTATTGTTCGTTATTGGTTACCGCTGATGGGCCCCTGCTTGGGAAGTATTTTAAGAAGAGTAAAAAAGAACAGGAAAACCAAAATTATTTGTATTGCCGACAATATCATACCGCATGAACACAGACCGGGTGATACCTTGTTTACAAAATACTTTGTAAAACCGATCGATGCTTTTGTTACGATGAGTGAGAAGGTGAAATCGGACCTGTTACAATTCAGTTCCAAACCGTCAAAACGAATCGTTCATCCTTTATATGATAATTTCGGAGAAAGTGTTTCCAAAGAAGAAGCAAGAAAAAAACTTATGCTTCCTGAAAAGGAAAAAATCATTCTTTTTTTTGGCTTTATCAGAAAATACAAAGGACTTGATCTCCTGCTCGAAGCTATGAACGACGTTCGTATTCGACAATCAGGAATCAGGTTATTGGTTGCCGGCGAATTTTATGATAACCGAACCGAATATGATGCCATCATTGACAAACTCAATCTGGCAGACAAATTGATTTTACGAACCGATTTTATTGCTGATAGTGAAGTCCGTTACTATCTCAGTGCGGCTGATTTCGTGATACAGCCCTATAAAAATGCCACCCAAAGCGGAGTAACCCCACTTGCCTATCATTTTGAAAAACCTATGTTGGTAACCAATGTAGGCGGACTCCCCGACCTTGTCCCGGATGGAAAAGTGGGTGTAATTACAGAACCTGACCCGGAATCCATTGCATCGGGTATTCTGCGCTTGTATGAATTAGGCGAAAACTTTTTTTTACCGCATCTTCGTGAAGAGAAAAAGAAGTATAGCTGGCAAAAGCTGGCAGATACGATTGTGGAATTGGGAACTTAATCTGAAAGTAGATTACTTAAAGTCTTCTGTTGTATGATTTATCGAAGCAAAGCACCCTTACGAATTGGATTGGCAGGTGGTGGAACGGATGTAAGTCCTTATAGCGACCAATTCGGCGGCGCCATTCTGAATGCCACATTATCGCTTCATGCACATGCCACAATAGAAACGACAACTGAAAAAAAGATTATTATCCGTTCAATAGATCAGCAAAAAGAGCAGGTATTCGAATGGCAAAATCAGCTGCCCGTGAATGGAGAATTGGACCTCTTAAAAGGGGTATATAACCGGATTCAAAAAGATACTCCCTTTGAAATTCCAGGTTTTATTCTATCCACTTTTGTAGATGCCCCCGCCGGAAGTGGTCTGGGTACCTCTTCTACCTTGGTAGTAGCCATTATTGGGGCTTTCGCAGAAATGCTAAAACTACCCATGGGTGATTACGATATTGCCCATTATGCGTATGAAATCGAGAGAGCCGACCTGCAATTGGCCGGAGGCCGGCAAGATCAGTATGCCGCCACTTTTGGTGGATTTAACTTTATGGAGTTTTACGCAAATGATAAAGTAATCGTAAATCCATTGCGGATAAGAGAGGACTACCTGAATGAACTGGAAAACAACTTGGTTTTGTATTTTACAGATACCTGTCGTGAGTCTGCCAAAATTATCAAAGAGCAACAGAAAAATGTTACTGATAAAAATTCGGTTAGTATTGAAGCCATGCACCAACTAAAAGAGCAGGCAAGGATGATGAAAGAAGCACTTTTGGTAGGAAAGCTGGATCAAATAGGTGAAATCCTTGATTTTGGCTTCCAGCAGAAAAAAAATATGGCAGCCAATATTTCGAATTCACATATTGAAGAAGTATATACGGCTGCTAAAAATGCCGGTGCCAGCGGGGGTAAAATTAGTGGCGCAGGAGGTGGTGGGTTTATGATTTTCTATTGCCCTGGAAACACACGCTATCGTGTTATTGATACCTTGACTAGATTTGGAGGCAGGATACGCTCTTATCAGTTTACCCAGCATGGGTTAACTACCTGGAAAACACGTTAACCCTGATTGCTAATACCCATTATATCAAACAGAACATGAAAACGACCATCGAAAACATTATCAATGCATCCATTGACACAAAAAAACAGATAGTAAGTGATAACATCCTGCAATCTGTTATTGAATCTGCCATTACTGCAATCACCTATGCATTTCAAAACGGGAATAAAGTATTGTTCTGTGGTAATGGGGGCAGCGCGGCTGATGCACAACATCTGGCAGCAGAATTTTCCGGGAGGTTCTATAAAGACCGGAAAGCATTGCCATCAGAGGCTTTGCATTGCAATTCTTCTTATCTGACGGCTGTTGCCAATGATTATAGTTATGATGTAATTTATTCCAGACTGGTAGATGGTATCTGTGTAAAAGGAGATGTATTGATTGGATTAAGCACTTCAGGAAATTCGAAAAATATTCTGAATGCATTTGAAACAGCCAAAGAAAAAGGAGTAATCACGATTGGCTTTACCGGCGCTTCGGGTGGTAAAATGAAAGATTTATCGGATTACCTGATCAATGTTCCATCTACCATTACTCCCAGGATTCAGGAAAGCCATATCCTGATTGGACATATTATCTGTGAACTGGTGGAAGCCAAAATTTTCGGTTAATGAAAATAACGGAAGCTATTGTATTGGCAGGTGGATTGGGTACCCGGCTGCGTGAAGCAGTACCAGGCTTACCTAAATGCATGGCCCCGGTTAATGAACAACCATTTATTGAATATGTGATCAGGCATTTACAAAGCCAGGGTATCAACCGATTTATTTTCTCTCTCGGTTATCGGCCAGAGGCATTTACCGAGTTTCTGGCAGGAATATTGAGCCCGGAGAATTATGAGATAGTTATTGAAAACGAACCATTGGGAACAGGTGGTGCCATTCAATTTGCTAGTGCCGGCGTAAAGAATGAAAATATTGTTGTTGTAAATGGGGATAGTATTTTCAAAGTAGATCTTGGTAAGCAATGCGATTTTCATTTTTCACATCATGCGGAATGTACACTGGCTTTAAAACCCATGCAGCATTTTGATCGATATGGAGCAGTTGTTTTGCACTCGGATCAATCAATCGCTTTATTTCAAGAGAAGCAATATGTTGCATCCGGAATGATTAATGGAGGGGTTTATCTGCTGAATATTCCCCGTTTTTTACGAAAGGCCTTACCGGAAAAATTTTCATTTGAAACAGATTACCTACAAAAATTCTATACTGAAGGGAATATATTTGGACTTGCACAGGATGCCTATTTTATTGATATCGGGATTCCGGAGGATTATGCAAGGGCCCAAACAGAATTAAAATAACTAAGTATGCTGGATTTAAAAGATATTGATCAAACCTGGACCTTATTTCTGGACCGGGATGGCGTTATCAATCATGATAAGGACAATGATTATATCCGGAATCGTGAAGAGTTTCGTTTTTATGATGATACGCTGGAAGCCATTCGGATTTTATCAGGACTATTCAGCCATATCATTGTAGTAACCAACCAGAAGGGTGTAGGTAAGGGATTGATGACGGTAGCTGATTTGGAAGGGATTCACTCCAGAATGACCAGCGAGATTGAGGAAACAGGCGGTAAGATCAGTAAAATTTATTATGCTCCGGATCTGGCAGATGATGCCATCAATCGCAAACCCAATCCGGGTATGGCATTACAGGCAAAACATGATTTTTTACATATTGATTTTTCAAAAAGCATCATAGTCGGTAACCGGATCAGTGATATGGGATTTGGCAGAAATGCCGGTATACACACGGTTTTTGTTGCCACCACACATCCCGAAACACCATTTCCGGATCCATTAATTGACCTGCGGTTTAACAGCCTGTATGAATTTGCTGCTGCCTGTGCATCACTAAGAAAACCCTAAAATTCTACCATTCAGCGGTTCATTCAGGGATAGATTGTATTTTAGAACCGAATATCCTTTTATGAAATATTGGTTGCTAATTCTGATTACGAGTTTTTGTGTTTGCAAATTGCCGGCACAACAATATTCATCCGCGAACAAGCAACAGTTAGCGCAAATGGAAGAAAACATGCGGGCTTATGCCCGGGATATTGTGAATGCACCTGAGTTGGTTGACCGATTGAGGGCAGATAGTTTTTTTACCCGGTCGCTGGTACAGGCATTAAAAGTTCCCTATTCATTTTACCATCATTTTGATTCTCTGGGAACCATCTCAGTGTTATATTCCCCGGATAGTAGCTTCCGCATTTTTACCTGGCAATTGATGCGAGATTTTACTTATTACCGGCAAAAAGGTGCCATACAGATGAATACAAAAGAAGGGAACCTGAAATTGATTCCACTCTATGATTTTTCTGACTTTACGGATAACCCTGTGGATTCAATACGGGATAATGAACACTGGATTGGTGCAGTATATTATAATATCATTCAAAAGACTTTTAAAAATAAAAATTATTATACCCTGATCGGTTATGATGAAAATGATGCGAGAAGTACCAAGAAATGGGTAGAAGTATTAAGCTTTGATGAGAATGGTAAACCACAGTTTGGAGGACAATATTTTACCTACCCCAATGATCCGATCAAACCACCCCAGCCTGCCTATCGGTTTTGCCTGGAGTTTAAAAAAGAAGCCAATGCCAAGCTGAACTATGATCCTGAACTCGGAGTCATCATGTTTGCTTCCCTTGTTAGTGAAGTGGGCGATCCGGGTGTTAAATCCACACTGGTACCCCTTGGTAGTTTTGAGGGCTTTAAATGGCAGAACGGCAAATGGGTATACATTCCATTAATCAGGGAAATTGATCCAAGACCCAACGTGAATCCACAAAAAGAAGGAGCAGATCAACCAAAGCCTTTATTCCCCGCAGTACCGAAAGCTAAAGGAAAAGGGTTGTAAGGGCTGGCTGTTAGCTGTTGGCAATTAGCTATGGCTTTGGGCTTATTTTTTTAGTGCTATTCAAAATTTCATTTAAAACCTAATCTAATCTAGCCAAAGGCCAATAGCTAATAGCCTTAAAACTCCACTAATCTCGTTAATTCCCAGACTAGCCAACAGCTAATAGCCAATGGCCAATAGCTAAAAACTAATTTAAAACTAGTTAATCCAATTTCAACACCGCTAAAAATGCTTCCTGTGGAATTTCAACATTGCCTATCTGGCGCATTCTTTTCTTTCCTTCTTTTTGTTTTTCGAGAAGTTTTCTTTTACGACTGATATCACCACCATAACATTTGGCCGTTACATCTTTTCGCATGGCGCTGATATTTTCACGGGCAATAATTTTTGCACCGATGGCTGCCTGGATAGAAATCTGAAATTGTTGTTTGGGTAATAACTCTTTCAATTTTTCACATAATCTGCGGCCAAATTCCTGGGCCCTGCTTCGGTGAATAAGGGCACTAAGGGCATCTACTTTCTCACTATTGAGCAGGATATCCATTTTGATAATATCCGCATCACGAAAGCCAATAGGTGAATAATCAAAGGATGCGTAGCCGCGGGTAGAACTTTTCAGTTTATCATAAAAATCAAATACGATCTCTGTCAATGGCATTTCAAATATCAGTTCAACACGTGTTGGAGTCAGGTAACTCTGATTAATCAACATTCCTCTTTTACCCAAACAAAGGGTCATAATGTTTCCGATATAATCAGGCAGGGTAATGATTTGTGCTTTGATAAAAGGCTCTTCAATCCTGTCAATTTTAACAGGATCAGGCATTTCAGCCGGATTATTCACTGCTATTTTTTCTCCCCGGGTTGTATAGGCATTGAAACTAACGTTGGGTACGGTTGTTATGACAGTTTGATTAAACTCTCGCTCTAACCTTTCCTGGATAATTTCCATATGCAGCAATCCCAGGAAACCGCAACGAAATCCAAAACCCAATGCCTGAGACGTTTCCAGTTCAAATGTAAGGGAAGCATCATTTAATTGAAGCTTATCCATACAATCACGCAACTCCTCAAACTCATCTGTATTCACAGGAAATATCCCGGCAAATACCATGGGTTTTACTTCTTCAAAGCCATGTATCATCTCACCGGGGTTATTGGCAAGCGTAATGGTATCTCCAACCTTCACCTCTTTGGCATTTTTGATACCGGTAATAATATACCCTACATCCCCTGCTCTTACATCTTCTTTCGGCGTCATCGTCAATTTTAAAACCCCTACTTCATCGGCAAAATAATCCATCCCCGAAGCCACAAAACGTATCTTATCCCCTTTCTTAAGAATCCCGTTCAAAATTCGATAATAGACAATAATTCCACGGAAGCTGTTAAATACGCTGTCGAATATCAAGGCCTGTAAAGGCGCATCTACACTTCCAGCTGGAGCAGGAATCCGTTCAATAATAGCGGTTAATATTTCTTCAATTCCAATTCCTGATTTACCACTGGCCAATAAAATATCCTCCTGTTTACAACCAATCAGGTCAACGATTTGATCAGTTACTTCCGGGATCTTAGCCCCGTCCATATCAATCTTATTAATCACCGGAATGATCTCAAGGTTATTGTCAATTGCCAGGTATAGGTTGCTGATTGTTTGTGCCTGAATGCCCTGAGAAGCATCTACCAAAAGTAAAGCCCCTTCACAAGCCGCCAAGGCACGGCTTACTTCATAACTAAAATCCACATGTCCGGGTGTATCTATCAGGTTCAGTACATATTGTTGTCCTTTATAGGGATAATTGATCTGTATAGCATGACTTTTAATCGTAATGCCTTTTTCCCGCTCCAGGTCCATATCATCCAATACCTGGTTCATCATATCCCTTTCGGTGATGGTTTTGGTATGTTCCAACAACCTGTCAGCCAGTGTACTTTTACCATGGTCGATATGTGCGATGATGCAAAAATTCCGGATATTCTTCATAAGTGTGCAAAGATATGTGAGTGAGGGGGAGAATTACAATTATTGGAGAGGATGGGGGAAATTAATGAATTATTGTCGTTTTCGTCCCCACTTCAACCTGAAATGAACGGATCAGCTATCCTATTCCTTGCTGCTTTATAAATCGAAAGGGCTATTTTTATGAATAAGAATTCCCTTACCCATGCTATTAAAAAACCCTAATAGAAAAGCACAGATCAATAATGAAACCGGTTTGGGTACCAATACCTCTTTAAGTGGCGGCCGCTTTTTTAAAAATAATGGCAATCCCAATCTAGATGTTACCGGTCTACCCTTCTGGCAACGGCTCAATATTTATCACTCTCTGTTATCCATGCCTACCTGGAAGTTTCTTCTGGTGATTATTGGCTTTTTTGTTATGACCAACTTGGTTTTTGCAAGTCTCTATTTAGCTATCGGCATCAATCACCTGGGAGGAATGGTAGCATCAAATGATGCCGAAAAATTTGGTGAGGCTTTTTTCTTTAGCGCCCAAACCTTTACCACAGTTGGTTATGGAAGGATTAACCCCATCGGTTTTGCAGCCAGTTTAACTGCCTCACTGGAAGCTTTAATAGGATTGATGAGTTTTGCACTGGCAACCGGTTTATTGTATGGCCGTTTTGCAAGACCGCGTGCCTATATCCGGTATAGCAAAAATGCTTTATTCGCTCCTTTCCGTGACGGAATAGCCCTAATGTACAGAATGGTTCCTTATACCAAGAATTACCTGGTTAATGTAGAAGTGAAAATTACGCTTGCTGTTCGAATAGAGGAAGATGGTCAGCAGAAAACCCGCTTCTATAATATGCCTTTGGATATTTCCAAAGCCAATACCATGACTGCCAACTGGACCCTTGTGCATATCATTAATGAGGACAGTCCGATTTATGGATTTAGTAAGCAGGATCTGATAAATGCGCACGCAGAATTATTGGTATTTGTACAGGGATTCGATGAGAGTTTTTCCAACACCGTTATTTCCCGTGGTTCTTATAGTTATGAGGATTTTGTTTACGGTGCCAAATTTGTGCCCATGTACCATCCGAATGTAGAAAATAACCGGACAATATTGCACCTTGATAAATTGGATGAATATGTCCCTGCTGAGTTACCTGGCAATCCTTATGAATGAATAGGAATAGGCAAGATTTATTTCAAAGCCTTAATAATGGCCACAAATTCGTCGGCCAGTAATGAAGCTCCGCCAACCAATCCACCATCCACATCTGGTTGCGCAAAAAGTTCAACGGCATTGGCTGCTTTCACGCTTCCACCATATAAAATAGAAATTTTAGCAGCTACTTCATCGCCATATTTTCCGGCTATCGAAGAACGAATAGACGCATGCATTTCCTGTGCCTGAGCACTACTTGCGGTTTTACCCGTGCCTATGGCCCAAATGGGTTCATATGCGATCACTACTTTTTGCACCTCGTCGGCAGATAAATGATAGAGCGATTCTTCTAACTGTTTGGCCACAAATTCATTTTGTGTATTGGCTTCCCGAATCTGCAAAGGCTCTCCGCAACAAAAGATCGGATGCAAATTATTGGCTAAACAGATATCTAATTTTTCTGCAAGAAATTGGTTAGATTCCAAAAAATATTCACGTCTTTCTGAATGTCCCAATACCACATAATTCACTCCGATTGATTGCAGCATTTCAACGGATGTTTCACCGGTATAGGCACCGCTTTTTTTATTGTGACAGTTTTGGGCAGCTACAAAATACTGGTACTTGCCCGAAAGCTTTTGCTGAGCCATAGTCAGGTAAGGAAATGGGATGGCAAATACAGCGCTTTGATGGGATTGTAAATGGGTAGGTTGACTGATAATGGCATCGAGTAATTCTTCTCCTTGTTTCAGAGTCAGGTTCATTTTCCAGTTTGCGGCGGCAATTTGTGCTCTCATATTGTATTGAATTGCGGGTTTGTTGATTTTAGTTGTACCAGGCAATATTCTCTGACTGATTAACTTATCGTTTTTTTTCAAAGATATAAGCTAAGACGGAACTTTCTTCTGCAGTTAATCCCTGTTGTTTCATTTTTTTCCAGTTATCGATTGCTAATAAGGCTTTATCCAGCTCATATTGTACACCAGTAACTCCCCAACTGAAATTTCCAATAATTGTTGGCAAAAGACCTGGACCAAATACGTTTGAACTAACCCCTATCGTAGATCCTGTATTAATGGATGCATTGATGGATACCCTGGAATAGTCACCCATGATCAAACCGCATTTTTGTCCTACTTCCACATACTCCTGGCTTCCCATATCCCATATTTTTACCTCACCCGCTGTATTTTTTACATTGCTATTGGTACTGCCAGCTCCAAAATTACACCATTCACCCACTACTGAGTCGCCCAGATAACCATCATGTGCTTTGTTACTATACCCCATCATTACAGAATTCTTGATTTCTCCCCCACCCATACAAAAAGGGCCCAAAGTGGTCGCACCGTACACCCGACTATTCAGTTTGAGTACACTGTTATTCCCCAATACAAAAGGTCCTCTGATAGCAGATCCCTCCATAATTTCTGCATCCCTGCCAATATAAATAGGACCCGTAGTGGCATTCAGTGTACAGAAATTAAGTTTGGCTCCTTCCTCAATAAAAATATCTTTTCCTCCCAATACCTGAACTGTTTCCGGAATGGGACAGCTTTTTCTTCCCTGTGTAACCCATGTAAAATCGGCCCGTATCATGGCATCATTCCATTGCATAAACTGCCAGGGATGTTGCAAACGTTTTATTGGATCAATCGTAATCGTATTTTGAAACGATTTCAGAATATCATTCGGCGAAAAATTTTGAAAATCAATATCGGCAACTCCTGCAATCAATCCCTGGCTATCCTGTAAACAAGTGCCATGCGTAAGTGATTGAATTTTATTAACCAATTCATCGGTAAGAATAACGGCTGCATCTACCCATATATGCGGCCCCTCTGGAACTGAAGGATATAAAGGCTGCAGGTATTTTTCAGTATGCACAAAAACCGGCTCGCCAAAAAGCAATTCGCTTCGTTGCTTTACAGACAAAATACCAAAACGCAAATCGGCCACTGCCTTTGTATAGGTGAATGGATACAATGAATTGCGAAATGCATTATCAAAAAGAATAACAGCCATGCGGCAAATTAAACCATAATTATGGAAAAGGTATCTTTTAAGGGGGTGGCTGTTTGAGGAGGGACAGGAATTCTTTAGTAACTTGCATCTTCAAATTTTTCTATTAAAACGATCTTACTATGAGTTTAGGTTATTTTTCTTACCCGATGCCGGTAAATGAACCCGTTTTACAATATGCACCAGGCAGTTCTGAAAGAGCAGCACTAAAGCAAACATTGGCTGAGCTGAAAAAAAAGCCAGTTGATATACCCATGTATATTGGGGGGAAGGCCATAAGAACCGGAAAGAAGATAGCCATTCATCCACCCCATGAGATTGCCCATACATTGGGTTTCTTTCATGCAGGAGAAGAAAAACATGTACACCAGGCAATTGATGCCGCATTAAAAGCAAAAGAGGCATGGGCAGAAATGAGTTGGGAGAACAGGGCACATATATTTTTAAAAGCTGCTGACCTATTGGCCACCAAATACCGTTTTCATATGAACGGTACTACCATGCTGGGACAAAGCAAAACGGCTTACCAGGCAGAAATTGACAGTGCCTGTGAGTTGATCGACTTTTTACGTTTTAATGTTCATTTTTTAAGTGAAATCTATAAACAGCAGCCGATTTCTTCCCCGGGTATGCATAACCGCTTGGAATGGCGTCCGCTGGAAGGATTTGTTCTTGCCATCACACCGTTCAATTTTACGGCAATTGGTGGTAACCTGCCTACTTCTGCAGCCATGTGTGGGAATGTGGTTGTCTGGAAACCGGCCAATACACAGGTCTACTCAGCACAAATGTTTATGCGTATACTCAAAGAAGCCGGATTACCCGACGGGGTAATCAACCTGGTATACGTAGATGGCCCAACACTGGGTAAGGTTTGTTTTTCTCACCGTGAGTTTGCCGGCGTCCATTTTACAGGTTCTACAGGCGTATTTAATTCTATGTGGAAAACCATTGGAGAGAATATTGCCAACTATCGTTCTTACCCAAGGATTGTGGGTGAAACAGGCGGAAAGGATTTTGTGATTGCACACAAATCTGCCGATGTAGATGCCGTGGTTACTGCATTGGCAAGAGGTGCTTTTGAGTTTCAGGGACAAAAATGTTCTGCTGCTTCAAGAGCATATATACCCAGCAATATGGCTGCCGCAGTTAAAACAAAATTAGTAGCTGCAATTAAATCCATGAAAATGGGAACAGTCGAAGATTTTGGCAATTTTATTACAGCAGTAATTGATGAAAAATCATATACCAGCATTACAAAATATATTGCCAAGGCCAAAAGAGATAGGAAAGCAAGTATCTGGGTGGGGGGGAATTATAGTAAATCAAAAGGATATTTTATTGAACCTACCGTTATTGAAGCCAAAGACCCCAAATATGTAACCATGTGTGAGGAGATCTTCGGACCGGTACTCACGATTTATGTTTACAATGCCGACAAATTTGAAGAAACCCTGAAACTGGTTGACAATACTTCTCCCTATGCTTTAACTGGCGCGATACTTTCGCAAGACAGGGAGGCAGTAGAATTGGCTACCAATAAGCTCAGGAATGCAGCCGGCAATTTTTACATCAATGATAAACCAACCGGTGCCGTAGTAGGTCAACAACCTTTTGGTGGTGCCAGGGGATCGGGCACGAATGATAAAGCCGGAAGTATGCTGAATTTATATCGCTGGCTAAGTGCCAGAACCATCAAAGAAACCTATAACCCTCCGGTGGATTATAAGTATCCGTTTTTGGCATCCTAGAAATATCGAACAAGGAAGGGGGAAAATATCGAACGATGAACAAGGAATATCGAAGTATAATACCCCTTCTTCATTCTTTGTTCATCATTCAATATTCAATATTTATTTATCTATCCAGGTTTCAGTCAAAATTCTGGATAAGATAGGTGTAAAAGACCAAGTTTTCAACCATTCCCACTCCATACTTGTCAAGCTACCTTTTTTTGCCAGTTTACCCCTATATTTGCCCCTCTAAATTTTAACTAGTGCCTACAAAATTTTCAAAAGAAACCTACCTGTACTGGTACGAACTGATGCAACTGATTCGTCAGTTTGAGTTAAAAGCCGAAGAAATGTACAAAATGGCCGGTAAAATACGCGGGTTCTTCCATGCCTATATTGGACAGGAAGCCATTGCGGCCGGTTGTATGACCGCTACCGGACCGGATGATCCGTTTATTACTGCCTATCGAGACCATGGTCTGGCTCTCGCCAAAGGGGTATCTGCCAATGCTTGTATGGCTGAATTATATGGAAAAGCTACAGGTTCTTCCAAAGGCAAAGGGGGAAGTATGCACTTTTTCAGTCTGGAACATCGCTTTTTTGGAGGTCATGGTATCGTGGGTGCCCAAATTGGTACCGGGGCCGGTCTCGCTTTTGCCGAAAAATACAAAGGCACCCAAAATGTGGTATTATGTTATTTTGGAGATGGTGCTGCCCGCCAAGGGATTCTTCATGAAACGTTTAACCTGGCTATGTTATGGAAATTGCCGGTTATTTTTCTTTGTGAGAACAATAACTATGCAATGGGAACCTCTATTGAGCGTACCAGTAATGTAGTGGATATTTATAAACTGGCTGATGCATATGATATGCCTGCTGATAAGGTAGACGGTATGACTCCGGAAACCGTTCATGAAAGTGTTGCCAGAGCAGTTAAAAGAGCCCGCGAAGGCGATGGCCCTACCTTGCTTGAATTAAAAACCTATCGGTATAAAGGCCACTCAATCTCAGATCCACAAAAATACCGTTCCAAAGAAGAAGTAGATGAATATAAAGACCAGGATCCGATTTTAAAAGTTCGTAAAACCATTTTAACCAATGGCTTTGCAGCAGAAGCAGATCTGAAAATTATTGATGACCGGATTAATGAAGTGGTAGAAGAAAGTGTAAAGTTTGCAGAAGAAAGTCCATGGCCGGATGATAGTGAATTACTGAAAGATGTATATGTAGATCAGAATTATCCGTTTATTGTAGACTAAAATGATACATATATCGGCTGATCACGCTGGTAAACCCATTACAAATTAAATTTCAACATTGTATTATGAGTGAAAAGAATGAAGAGCAGGAACTGACTGAAACCATTGTGAAAATGCAAGGGTTCTGGCAAAAATTTCAAACACCTATATTGGTGATCATCGCTGTTATCGTGATAGGTGGTGGCGGATGGTATGGATACCAGGAATATGTTGTAAAACCCAAAGAAGATAAAGCTGCTGATGCTTTATACAAGGCACAATTATTTTTTAGTGCCGATTCATCTCGTCTTGTTTTAAACGGCGATGGACAGTCAAAAGGCGTTTTATATGTAATCAATAACTTCAGCGGAACCAAAGCAGCTAACCTGGCAAAATTTTATGCGGGCGTTAGTTACCTGCACCTGGGAGAGTTTGCCAATGCAGTAAAATACCTGAAAGATTTTTCAACAGATGCCAAACAGATCCAATTACTGGCTTATGGTAATCTTGGTGATGCCTATTCAGAATTAGACAAAAAAGAAGAAGCTGTAAACAGTTATAAAAAAGCAGCGGCTGAATTTGATAAAGATGAGAACAATTCTTCTGAATATCTTTTCCGTGCTGCTCTGCTCGAAGAAACATCCGGAAAAACAAAAGAAGCATTGGATCTTTATAAAGAACTGAAAGAAAAATTTCCGAAAACTGAAAAAGGTTTCCAGGCAGATAAATATATCTATCGCTTAAGTATAGAAAAGAATTAGCAATTTGTAACATGGCTACAAAAGGCAATACATCAGTTAGCAAAGGCATCCCCGTTATAAAGGATGCCTTTGTTGTGCTGGTGAAAACAGAATGGAATGCGGCTATTGTAAATAAGCTGGAAGCCGGAGCCAAAAAGATATTAAAGGAACAGGAAGTATTGTTCAAAACCATCACGGTTCCCGGAGCTGTTGAAATTCCATTCGCTGTCAAAAACCATTATGCTTATTGTGAAATAGTACCGGATGCCTATATTACACTTGGTGCCGTAATACAAGGTGATACCCCTCATTTTGAGTATGTATGCAGGTCAGTAACAGACGGTGTACTTCAACTCAACCTGTCGATTGATTCACCGGTTATTTTTGGTGTACTAACCGTAAAAACCGAAGAGCAAGCCTGGGAAAGAATTGGCGGTAAACATGGGCATAAAGGAGAAGAAGCGGCAATTACTGCTATCAAAATGATTGCGTTGAACAAAAAACTCATGAAAGGAAAATAATTTCCATTGATTTAGATTGATCGGTTCTGTCGTATTCTATTTAACTTCATACACATGAACGTACAATTATTCATCCCTTGCTTTATTGACCAGCTATACCCTACGGTTGCTTTTAATATGGTGAAAGTATTAGAGAAAGCTGGTTGTACGGTAACATATAATACCAACCAAACCTGTTGCGGACAACCTGCTTACAATGCAGGATTTTGGGGTGAAGCAAAAGAAGTGTGCACCAAATTTATCAAAGATTTTGAAGGAGCTGAATATATTGTTGCCCCCAGTGCGAGCTGTGTGGGATTTGTGAGAAATTATTATGCAAAATTATTCGAGAACTCCGCTTATAATAATGCCGCAAAAAAAACAGCCGAAAGGGTTTACGAATTCTCTGAATTTCTTATCAAGGTTTTACAAGTAGATGACCTGGGCGCAAGATTTGAAGGTAAAGCCACTTATCATGATAGCTGCGCAGCTTTACGCGAATGCAGGATTAAAACTGAGCCCCGTCAATTATTGCAAAAAGTAAAAGGATTAGAACTGGTAGAGATGAATGATGTGGAAACCTGCTGCGGTTTTGGTGGCACTTTTGCCGTAAAATTCGAACCCATCAGTATCGCTATGGGCGATCAAAAAACAAATAATGCCAAAGCCACTGGTGCCGAATACCTGATTAGTACCGATATGAGTTGTCTGATGCATATTGACGGTTGCAGTAAATTCAACGGCACTAACCTGAAAGTACTTCACCTGGCAGATGTATTGGCCAGCGGATGGGGGGAGGATAATTTATAATTAACAATTAATAATTGTTAATCGCTGAGGGAATGGGCTTTGGGTATTTTGATAGGTCTTCATATTTTATTGTATATTAAAAAAAGTTATCATTTTATGTAACTACAATTGTTAATTATTAATTATTAATTAAAATGAACTATTGGCTGATCAAATCGGAACCTGTTAAATATAGTTGGGAGCAGTTTGAGAAAGAAGGAAGAACATTTTGGGATGGAGTTAGAAACTATGCTGCCAGAAATAATTTGCGGGCGATGAAAAAAGGAGATCTGGCTTTCTGGTACCATAGCAATGAGGGCATGGAAATAGTGGGTATTGCCAAAGTAGTAAAAGAATCTTACCAGGATCCTACTACGGACGATCCTGCATGGTTGGTGGTAGATTTTGCACCGTATAAGAAACTGAAAAAAACGGTTGGATTAGCGCAAATAAAAGCAGATAAGCGATTGGCCAATATGGACCTTGTCAGACTTGGCAGATTATCTGTGCAAACAGTGAAACCGGAAGAATGGGATATCGTGATGGAAATGGCAGCAACCAAATAGATCCGGGCGGCCATTGGCTATTTATCTTTTTACTATTGGATTATATTTGTGATTTAGTATTGATTATCGACGCAGGAATACCTCCTATCAATTAAGGCAATTCATGAGTAAACCGAAACTCGTTATACTTACCGGTGCCGGAATCAGTGCAGAGAGCGGGTTGAGAACTTTTCGGGATAGTGATGGATTATGGGAAGGATACAATGTGTACGAAGTAGCTTCCCCAGGAGGATGGCATAAAAATCCACAACTCGTACTCGATTTTTATAATATGCGCAGAAAGGATGTGGCAAATGCCAAACCGAATCCTGCACATACGCGATTGGCGGAATTGGAAGATTATTTCGACATCACGATTATCACCCAGAATATTGATGACCTGCATGAAAGAGCAGGAAGCACAAATGTGGTTCATCTGCATGGACAGATTTTTACCATGCGAAGTGTGTATGATCCCCAAACGATTTATACCATAAAAGAAGATATCCGACTGGGAGATACAGCCCCGGACGGCGGACAATTCAGGCCCAATATTGTTTGGTTTGAGGAACCGGTTCCAATGATTGAAACTGCTGCTGCCATCACCGAAAGGGCAGATATATTTGTTATCATCGGCACATCGCTGGCAGTATATCCGGCTGCAGGATTGGTTAATTATGCCAGTCAAGCCATTCCAAAATTCATTGTGGATAAGCAGATACCGTTTACCGGTAGTTTATCTGGTTTTACTGTTATAGAATCTCCCGCTTCGATTGGTGTACAGGTGCTGGCGGAGAAATTGTTGGCTATGAAAGCAGGTTTGACTAATTATGAATCGCATCTTTAGCCTTTTTCTAACATCCTTTATTGTATTCTTGTAAAAATCGGACCCATGCGTGCAGGATTGTTATCCCTGTTTTTTTTATTGATCAGCCTTGGTAGTTTCTCACAAGTAAGTGATGCTTTTAAAGAACTAAAAACATTTTCTCAGCAAAAACCCATTATCCCTGCAGATAGTAGTTTGTATCTTGACTTGTATTATCAAAAAGGATTACACTATCTATCTCCTTTTTACAAAGCATTTTACCAGCGTGACAGACTGATTAAAGCAGATACTGCTTTATATTATGATAACCTTTCGCAGGCTGCCGCTTTTGTAGGAGATTATGCATCTGTATTGGCTCTAGAGAAAGAGACACGGGTTTCGCCAGATGATTCTACCAAGCTTGAGATAAATCAACTGACAGAATTGGCGAAAGAGATCGTTTATACGGATGCCCATAAATACCTGCTCAGCAGAACCAGGAATAGTCGGGTGGTGATGCTAAATGAAGCTACCAATAAACCCTTGCACCGTGCATTTGCTGCCTCATTACTGGAAGATCTTTACAAACAGGGATTCCGATACCTTGCAATGGAAATGCTCGATAATACGGGAAGCAATGCCGTTACCCGGGTAAATCTGTTAACCGGGTATTATTGTGCCGAACCGGTGGCAGGAGAATTAATCAGAAAAGCATTGGAACTAGGGTATATTCTGGTGCCTTATGAGGACAATAATACCAGACATACCCCCAATCAACGTGAATATGCACAAGCGCATAACCTGTATGATTTTTTACAGAAAAAAGACACGACAGCCAAAATGTTGGTATACGCCAGTTATGCGCATATAGAAGAAGGGGCAAGATCTGATAACCGTATTCCAATGGCAGCTTATTTCAAAATCATATCAGGTATTGATCCTCTGACTATCGACCAGACTGAAATGACAGAATCGGGGAATAACAGTTACACGTCTTTATTTTATGAAACATGGAGACATAAAAATCCTTTGACAAGTTCCGTTGTTCCCCTAAAGAATGAGAAAGCAATAGATCCATTTGGATTTAATTTGTATGATATCCATATCATTCATCCACCAACAAAATTTACCAATAACCGACCTGTCTGGATGAGCATGGGGGGATGGAAAAAGGAGATACCGGTAGAACCTGTTTATAAATCTCTTTTCATGGTTCAGGCTTATTATGATAAAGAATATACCGAAGCAACCCTTACCAAATCAATCCCGGCAGACCAGACTTATACAGATGCCGCAAATGGTTATTACTATCTCTACTTACACAAAGGCAAATACAAACTGGTTTTCAGAGATAAGGAATACGCCATACTAGGCACTAAGGATATTGTTGTTTATTGATGATAAAAATCACCAAATACAATAAAGTGTGCAGAGATTACTTAAAAAAGATATACGCAATGAAAATAGCGGCTATCACACCAATAAAATCAGCTAACATACCTGCCCAGATAGCATAACGTACTTTTTTAATGCCCACGCTGCCAAAGTATAAGGCAATAATATAAAAAGTACTATCGGCACTTCCCTGAAATGTGGAAGCCAACTGGCCCAGAAAACTATCCGCTCCATAGGTCTTAAACACATCTAACATCAATCCTCTGCCACCTCCCCCACTAAATGGACGCATAATAGCCACCGGTAATGCCGGCACAAACTCGCTATTTAAACCAAGGTGCAAAAAACACCAGGTAATTCCATTGATAATCGCATCCAATGCTCCGCTATCCCTGAAAACCCTGATCCCAACAATAATTCCCACCAGATAAGGAATAATTTTGATGATCACATCCCAACCCTGTTTAGCGCCATCTATAAAGGCTTCAAAAACATTAATTTTTTTGACAAATCCACCAATAATGAAAGAAACAATGATCAGAAAAAGAATCAGGTTACCCAGTACATTACTAAACGTTTCTTTGGTTAGCAGCGTGGGTGTTGAGATGCTTTTTTGAGAAGGCAGACTATTGATAAAACCCGCAAATAATAAAATAGCTGTAACAATCCCAATCAACCAAAGAATCAAAACCCTGTCAAACCGCAAACGCTGATAAATTGCCGTAATCACAATACTGGCGATGGTAGCGATAGAAGTGGCAATCATCAGGGGAACAAATACGCTGGTTGGATTGGTACTGCCCCCTCCTGCACGATAGGCAATGATGGAGAGAGGTATCAGGGTAAGTCCGCTGGTATGCAGCACCAGAAACATGATCTGCGAATTGGTAGCCGTTTCCTTATTGGGATTCAGTGATTGAAGACTTTCCATGGCTTTTAATCCAAAAGGCGTAGCCGCATTATCCAAACCCAGCATATTGGCACTAAAATTCATAACCATCTGTCCCATCGCCGGATGTTTCTCAGGCACTTCCGGGAACAATCTTTTCATAAAGGGGTTGAGAATTCTTGCCAGGAAATTAATAGCACCCGCTTTCTCTCCGATATTCATCAGGCCCATAAAAAATACCATCACACCTGTTAAAGGAAGCCCGATATCCATTACAGATGACTTGGAGGCATCAAAAATTCCTTCTACCAGTTTCTTGAATATCTCATAATCCTGGAAGACGATCAGCTTGATAAGGGCAATAATCAATCCAATTACAAAAAAGACTATCCAAACATAATTCAATGCCATATGGGAAGATTGGTGAGTGAAAATAAGTGTTTTTAGTTGTTTAGGAGTAGACTGGGTAACAATTGGCTGTTGGCTTTTGGCAGTTCGCTATTGGCATTTGGTTTTGGGTTGAAATGCATTTGGATACTGCTCAGTATTCCTATTAAAACCTTCGTTCGGACTTAAAAGTTTGTGCCAAACGCTAAAATCCGGGAAACCACTAAAGAATTCTATATTTGCCGCTCAAAAAACAGTCGGGTATACGATAATTTCAAAACCCTAAACTATCAACCCTAAACTATAAACTTTTCAAATATGTCTTTACAAGCAGGAATTGTGGGATTACCGAATGTGGGAAAATCAACATTATTTAATGCGGTTAGTAATAGTGCCAAGGCACAGGCAAGTAATTATCGGTTTTGTACCATTGAGCCAAATGTAGGATTGGTAGATGTACCCGATGCCAGACTAAATAAACTTGCTGAATTGGTGCTACCAGATCGAATCGTGCCTACCCAACTTGAGATTGTGGATATTGCCGGATTGGTAAGAGGTGCCAGTAAAGGCGAGGGTCTTGGAAATAAATTTTTAGGTAATATCCGTGAAGTCGATGCCATTATACATGTGATCCGTTGTTTTGAAGATGAAAATGTATTACGTGAAGAAGGAGCTATTAACCCGGTTAGTGATAAAGAGATTATTGAAACCGAGTTACAGCTAAAAGACCTGGAAAGTGTAGAAAAGAAATGGCAGCGGGTAGAAAAAATGGCACGCGTGGGTACAGATACCAAAGCTAAAGCAGAATTTGAAATCCTTTCACGTTGTAAGTCACATTTGGAAAAAGGAAAGAGTATCCATTCTTTAGGATTGAGTAAAGAAGAAAAAACTGTGGTTGCTGATCTTTTTCTGTTAACTGATAAACCCGTTTTATATGTTGCCAATGTAGATGAGGCAAGTATGCATACAGGTAATCAATTTTCAGCCGCTTTACAGGCAGCAGTAAAAGAAGAGGGTGCCGAAGTAATTGTGATGTGTAATAATATTGAAGCACAGATTGCAGAAATGGAGAATGAGGAAGACAGGCAGATGTTTATGGAAGAATACCATATGAAAGAACCCGCCCTGAATCGTTTGATCACTTCTACCTATCAGTTGCTTAACCTCGATACCTATTTTACCGCTGGTGTTCAGGAAGTTAGGGCCTGGACCATTCATAAAGGCTGGAAAGCCCCACAGGCTGCCAGTGTAATACATACCGATTTCGAAAAAGGGTTTATTAAAGCGGAAGTAATTGCTTATAACGACTTTGTAAAATATGGTAGCGAAGCCGCCTGTAGAGAAAATGGCCGTTTACGCATAGAAGGGAAAGAATACCTGGTGCAGGATGGTGATGTCATGCATTTCAGGTTTAATGTATAATTTGATTTTAAATCAGGTTACACCTCTCATTAATTTACGAATTGTAACATTTTGATTAGATTTTGCTTCAGATATTTAAGTAATTTTTGGATATGAAAAAACTACTTTCCTGTATACTCGTTGTGGTTTCTCTTGCGGGTTGTCATAATTCCGAGACCAGCTCCACGGAAAATGAGAACATAAGCGCTGCTATACCTACTCCCAAGGTAATGAACTACAGCATCATGAAAATTTACCCGCATGATACTACCTCTTATACAGAAGGACTGATTTGGTTGAATAATATGATTTATGAAAGCGGTGGGGAAAAAGGCCAAAGTCGTCTTCAAAAGTCGGTTCTTGAAACTGGGAAAGTGCTTCAAAGGGTTAATCTTTCCAAAGAATATTTTGGTGAAGGGATTAGTGTAATCAACAACAAAATTTATCAGCTAACTTATCAGGAACATAAGGTATTTGTATATGATATGAACTTCAAAAAACTGCCCCAGGAGCTGTATTGGCCTTATGAAGGCTGGGGAATGACTACTGACGGAACTTACCTAATCCTGGATACTGGTGGCAGCAACCTATATTTTGTGAATCCCGAAACTTTTAAAATAGAAAGAACGCTCGGCGTAGTTGATAATAACGGATATGTTGACAGTATCAACGAACTGGAATACCTGGATGGCTATATTTATGCCAACAGATACCTCACAAATTACCTGCTAAAAATCAATATAAAAACCGGCTATGTAGAAGGCAAAGCTGACCTGACAGGCATACTCGAAAAAAACCAATTACCCGTACCCAAAGATGAAGGTGCCGTGTTAAACGGAATAGCCTACGACAGTGCCAAAAAATCATTTTATATCACCGGAAAATACTGGCCAGCCCTGTTTGAAATAAAATTGAATTAAAAAATAACCTAACAGAAATATATTTCCATTCATTTTCAAATTTTCAAATTTTCAAATTATCAAATTTGATAATCAACCATTCTTCCTGAAAATATAAATCAACGAACTCCCTCTATTTTTATTAAACAGGGTTTTCAGATTAGATAAAAATCCATTCCATACTGCACCAATCAAGTTACTGCTTCCATTTCGGTATTGTTCGCTCAGCATAGCAACATAAAAGCTGTCAAACCACATCGGTTGAATTGCTTTTAACATAAAGCCATTCTTTCTACCCAATAGTTCCATTCCTTTCGGGGAAAAATGATATAAATGCCTGGGTACATCATAAGCGGCCCAATATCCTTTATACACTGCTGCATCATGACTGGTATAATTGGGAACAGCAATTACCAAAGAGCCTCCTGATTTCAGCAAGCGTTGAAACTGGGTCAGGTAACCTTGCAAATCATGCACATGTTCCAATACATGCCATAAGGTAATTATATCAAATTGCTCTTTATCTAAGGAATAGAGCAAATCCGGCGACAATAGAGTTAGCCCATATTTATCTGCTGCATTTTTTCTTGCCGTTGCATCAGGCTCTAATCCGGTTACCTGCCAGCCTGCTGTTTGCATGGTATCACTAAAAGCGCCTGTGCCTGCGCCAACATCCAATAATTTCCCTGTTTTTTTACCGGCAATTTTATGGATCATATCTCTTTTCGAGCCTAGTGTATACTTCCGAACCAAGTGATAGAGCCTGTTAATAAACCCTTTCTTACTATCTGAATGAGAAATATATTCGGCAGATTGATAATACGCGCCAATACCCGACAGATCGGGCAGGTTTTGGGTAAACCGGTTGGTACAATCATCGCAATGCCATATTTCAAATATTTCATTCGAAACAGTATAATCTTTGGCCGATAAAAACGGGTAAATTGAGCCAGATCCACAACAAGGGCATTCGGTAAATACTATCCTTTCTGACATAGCTGAATACGATATTTTGTAAATCCTGAACTTATGGATCAATGAATAAATATGTAAATCAATAACCCGACTAATCCCAGCCCAACCAGTCCGATCGCATATTTCCACCAGGCATCAGTTTTTGCGGGAACCATCTCTTCTTCAACGGGTTCAGGTGCAGGCGGTACTCCCCCTCTCATCTCCATTACCAATGCGGCAATATTTCTGGCAGATCTGTCTTTTGCAGGTGATGACACCGGTTCCTTTGATGATTTTAGATTTTTAGCCGGCGCAACCGGTTTCACTTCTTTTTTTGCTACGGCAGGTATCGGCTTAACAGCAGCCAAAGGCTTAACAGGTGCCGGAGCTGGTTTTGGCGCTTCTGGAATAACCGGTTTGCTAACTGGTACAGGTACGGTTGAAATACTCTCCTTTGGTTTTATTTCAGTATTTTCTTTTAATACCTTACCAATTTTTACTTTCTCCCCCAAACGCATCGGAGGCAGGATATCCAATAAATTAGAAGCAGGTGTAAACTGAATATTTCCGTTTGATTCTTTTTTGATTCTTCCGATTCCTTTCAGATCAATATGGTGTTGCTCTACCATACTTACCAACAGGTTAATCGAATAATTTTGCAATTCTTTCGAAACAGTTGATTCATCCGTCCCCATTTCATTAGCCAGGAAATTCACAAGATCTTTATCTGAACCGGTAGCAGGTCCTTCATTAAATTCAATAGAAAGTCTTCCCGGAAATAATAACCCGGTAGATTCGTTGAATTGCGCCCGCTTATAACCAATCTCAAAATTACCCAGAGCCGGAATGCTCAATTTATGATTGATTAACAGGTATTTATAGAGAAGCTCTTGCATAACCTAAAAGATTTACCTGAACGAATATACGACTCCTCCCAAAACAGTGAAACCCAGAACCGGGTATTGATTCCATCGCTGATAGGCATTATTCAGCATATTGTTCATTTGTAGCCAGAGATTCAGCCTAGGCATAACGGTAAATTCGGCCCCCAGATTCAAATCTGCAACAGGATCAGATTTAGCCGGCTGAAGAGTTTTATCTCTATAGGGGCTTCCATCCCAAATATATGCGTCTGCTTTAATTTGTAAATCCTTTCGCAATTTCCATTTAAGTGTTCCGGTCATTTCAAAAGGCAATAATCCCCAGGCCTTGGTATTAACAGTAAAATTGTTATAGGAAGTATAAGAAGTGGAAGCAAGGAAAGAAAGGTTTTCTGCTACTGTATAGGCCGCTTCTGCATGAAGCTTGACTGCATTCATCCCAGGCTCATATAAAATCTGAAAGGATTTACCATCCATCTGGTCATTGACAAACAAAGGCTGGTTATTCAATTTCAGGAATGAAAGTCTGGCAGAATAGGTAAAATGGTTACCCGAACTACCCTTAATACCTATATATTGCTCTGCAATTTTTGTATTGAGTAAACTGGTAGGTGCCGAAATCCATGGATTATACTCTGCCAACGAGCGATACGTATTCTTTTGATAATTTCCAGTCCATCCCGCTTCCAGCGACCAATCCATATCTGTAAACTTCGTTTCAATAGTCAACTCGGGGAATGCTGTAAAACTCTGGTTATCCCAGGTTGGCTGAATACCCATGTGTAATTTCACATTGGGGGTAGTGAATTGAAAGGCAGGATGTACATAAAACAAATTATTATTCATGGACAACGGTGAGGGTATCAATGAGATATTAGTGGTTGACACATCTGCCATCAGTCCAAGATCGAATGAATAAAATTTACTAAACACTTTATTGATAGGTGCTTTTACCATCAGGTCATTTTCCGTATTTCCGCGATTATCATAGAACCTGATCAAATTGATTTGTGGATGATAGGTAATTCCAAAATCATTAGCCGTTTTATTGCGAAGCCCTGCTTCAATTCCTATGGTATTAAACCTTTGTAATAATTCTTCTTTGGTATATGGCAAACTTACCGGCTCGTACCCATAAAAATATTGTGTGCTTCCTTTATAATATCCATGTGCAGTCAATTCATGGTCCTCCCCTACACTGAAAATTGAGGCCAGATCTATACCCAGTTTACTGGCTTGTTGTGCAGGCAAATGACCGGTAGCTGTGAGAAAATTAGCGCGAATATTGGTTATAGATGTTTTTCCATCTCCAAAAGAAAGCGCCGCTTCACCAAGCAGACTACTAAAATTGCCGGCACCAAATTTCAGATACTGATCATTTTCCCATGCAAGGGTTGAGTCTACATTCAATGCCAAAGGCTTTATGGTTACTGGCTGATAAGAAAAGAAAAGATTTTGTGAAGGGATAGAATAAACAACAGGAATTTTTGAAGAATCGATTACCGGCGTTGCTGCCATAAAATTGATTTTTGCGGCGGATGGCAAAACCGGTTTGAACGCGGAAGTAATTGTAACTGTTTTTGGCGAACTGGTATCCGCTGTAGTTGGTTTTACATCAGCTTCCTGACTGGCAGGGGCAGCCTGAGATGTTTTCTGTGTTTTCTTCGCCTTCTTCTTTTGAGCAGGCAACTGGATGGCTGCCAGAATAGCGAGAAATAATATGCTTATTTTTAGTAAACTCTTCATAGAATGCACTGCTTTAACGTTGTTCAACTTTGGTTGATTTAGCTTTTTCATCCAGTACCTGCTGTAATTTTTGCTGCGCTTCCGCTTTCAGTTCAGGGAACACGGAGTTTTCGATGATACTTTTAAAAGTAGCTTCCGCATTAAACAGGTCTTTTTCTTTCATAAAAATATCTCCCAAAAGAACATAGCTTTTTGTGACCCAGAAATCATAAGACCCCATTTTTCTAATCACTTCAAAAGCTGCTTTTTCTGCTTCCGTTGTTTTATTTTGTTGCAGCAAAATTTCAGCGATATGGTATTGTGATTCAGCAGCATATTCAGATTTACCGGCAGCTATTACCAGTTTATATCCTGCAATAGCCGCATCAGGCTCATTGTTTAACTGATGATTTTTGGCAACCACCAAACTAGCCATCATTTTATCATCAGAAGCAATCCCCTTCTCCTGTAATAATTCTGCAGCGTTATCTGCTGCTTCTTTCCATTGTTGGGTTTTAAACTGACAGCGAAGTAGCCCCCGCATTGCTTCCAGTCTGTTTTCCTGTTGACTGGCAATTCCTTTTAACTGGGCAAAATATTTTTCTGCATTTGGATAATCCTTCAAATCAAAATAATAAATCCGGGCCGTTTGTAAAATACTTCGTTCGGCATATGTATTCTGTCCCTGATCAGCTACTGCTTTATAAAAAGGCAATGCCGCAGTATTGGATTTATTTGCTATCAATATTTCGGCTGTTAAATAATTGGCTTGAATTTCATATCTGCCTTCAGGAAAAAGGGAAAGATAATCGCTGAACCCGGCTTTCGCACCCGTCATATCTTTTGCCTCATACCGTAATATAGCAGACCGAAAAGTCAGGGAATCTTCTTCGGTAAAAGAAACAGGCTTCCCGTTTTGCTTCATAAAACTGACAAAATCGCCTGGCTTTTGTTTTTCAATAAAAATATTCCGGATATAATCTATCGCATCATTACTCTCCTGCGAATTAGGATAGGCAGTGACCAGTTTTTTAAAATTCTGTAATGACTCATCATTCTTATCCATATTAAAATAAGCAACTCCTAATTTCAAATATGCTTGTGGAGCGAATGATTTTGTCTTTTCATTTACAACCAGTTTCGTAAGCGGAGCGATAGCCTGTTGATAATTTTCCTCAGCGAGATAGGTATTGGCTATTTCCATATTTGCATCGGGAATGAGTGAAGAAACAGGATATTGTTTTTCCAGGGATTGCAACAAGCTGATCTTTTCCGGTGTTTTATTTAGTGCACCCATAATGATTCCCTTTTGAAACAGGGCATAATCAGCAGAGGACAATCGCTGGCTGATAATGTTTTCATACATTTTGAGAGACTGGGTATATTCTTTCACCATAAAAAAACAATCAGCCGAACGTAAATAGGCATCCTGTTCTATCGAAGAAGCTTTTAGAGATAAACCGGGAGCCACCTGCTGAAAATTTTCTTTTGCACCATTATAATTTTCCTTTTTTAATAGCGCATAGCCCAGATTGTATTTTGCGTTTTCAGGATTTACTTCTCCGTTAACGAGTGGCTTCTTAAGATAACTCTGCAGATAAAAAGCAGCAGAATCCATATCACCTTTTCGATAAGCAATCTCTCCTTTCCAGAAATAAGCAAGTGGTAACTGAGGTGAATTATACGGCGTATGCAATAACCTGTTTAGCAAGCTATCCGCGGCTTCTATCCATTGATCATTAATCATTTCCACAGAACTTCCATACAACAATCTTGGGTACAACCTGATGACAGGGTCGCTTTTAGAAGGCAGGCTTTCATATAGCTGTAATGCTTTTTTGTAGTTACTGGTATTGGCAAGTGTATTCACCATCAACTCCCTTGTTTCCTGAATATAGGCGGAGGTGGGATATTTTTTTACAAATTCTTCAAATGCATGTAAGGCTATATCTAAATAACCCAATTCATAGGATAGCTTTCCATAGTTAAAGGCAGATACTTCTTTCTGGGTTCCATTGCTGTTATTTGCAGCGCAGAATTGAAAAGCAGTTCTTGCGTTGGCTTTATCATTGGTTTTCAGGTAAGCATCTGCCAGCAGGTACATGCTGTTCTGCGCAAGCGAATCTGCCCCCCCGCTTAATTGTTTGAATCCCTCAATGGTTCGGCTCCAGTTTTTGGTTTCATAATAGCAAAAAGACAATTCATACAAATCTTCCCTGCTTACTTTCTGCTTACCCTCTACAAATTTTTCAAGATGAGGCAAAGCCTGTTCAAATTGTCTTTTTTCAAAAAGAATATGCCCTACTAGCTGATGCAACTGAAGATCATAAAACTGGCTTCCCGCAATCAAAGCCTCTTGCCCCTTTTCGAGTGCTTTATCACGTTCTCCGCTAAAATAGTATATCTCAGAAAGGTAAAAAGGAACCAGGCTTTTGTATTCAGGCATTTTCTCAGCTACCTGAAAACTTTCCAATGCCTGTTTATAATTCTTTTCGTTAAAACAGATAAATCCATAATAATAATTCGCATCAATGTAATTGGGATCTTTCGGAATTTGGCGGATGGCATCAAAAAGCGGTTTCGCTTTTGAAAAATCAGGTATCACAAAATAAGCATAGGCTTCATGAAATTTCATATCTGCAATTTCACGGTTGCTAAGATTATCAATATCAGCACCCTGGTATTGGGTCAGCGCATTGGAAAATTCTTTCTGTCTGAAATAATACTCACCTAACTGATAATGCATCATTTGTATCCTTGCCGTATTCGTCTCCAGTTGGGTGAAAGAAATGGCCATCGGCAAAACCCCTTTATCATTCAATTGTAGTCCGCAAATAATATAATAATACCGGCACTCAATTTCTGAGAGAATAGGGAAATTGGATTTCCCGTTTACGCCATTAAAAATATTTTTAAAAACAGGATAAGCAAGACTGTACTGCCCTTTCTGATAAAGCTCTTCTGCGTTTTTCAATGCAGCATCCGGATCAGCAATATTACTGCTGAACTGTGCTTTCCCTAATAAACTAGTAAAAAGGAATACAATAAACAGGTGTGTCGAAATAATTTTCTTCATGGTAAGAAGGATAAAAGGAACTTCGTAAAGCAAAGATTTCGGTTTCTTTCTTAATGAAATGCGAAAACCTGTTTTAAAGGTAATGACCTGTAGTTGTAAGCAAACATCATTCCACGATTTGTGGAAAAACAGGAAGGAAGCGTAAGTTTGTCAACAAATCACCATTCGTATGTACGAACATGTTACCACACTTAGGGTCAGATATGCAGAAACAGACCAGATGGATATTGTCTATTATGGAAACTATGCCCAATACTTTGAAGTAGGCCGTGCCGAATGTATTCGGGAGTTAGGATATACCTATAAACTGATGGAAGAACTAGGAGTCAGGATGCCGGTTGTGCACATGGAAGCACAGTTTTTGAGGCCCGCACATTATGATGACCTGATCACCATAAAAACTATGTTAAAAGAATTACCGGCCAAACATGAGATCAGTTTTCACCATGAAGTATACAACGAAAGAAAAAAACTACTCACCACGGGGAAAGTAGTTTTATTCTTTATTGACAGCAAAACAGGTAAGCGAATGCCTATGCCGATCTATCTCAAAGAGAAACTGGCTCCTTTTTTTACTGATCAAGCCCTATGATGGTCTGCCCGCCAGTTTTGAATGGCTTGTTTGATGGCTTTATTACTGAGTTTTTCATCTATTGCTTTCTGTACCAATGCGGCCAATTCTTCATCTGATGCAAAACGAATTGCAATAATCTGGCTCATTCTTAATACGCCAGGTAAAGGTTTACCAGTTAGTACAAAATACCGCAAACTCTCTTCAGCCCTGATAGCTCTATCCTGTGCCTTTAAAGCAAATGATCTCATATACCAGGATACCAAACCCAGTATCACTGCAATCAGGCAAATAAGAGAAGCGGAATACAAGTTTTCTTTAGAAGAATGAACGAGGTTAATGATTGACCCAATTAATAAGGCTAATACAGCTGATAAAGTCAGGAAATGATAACCGGGTACATAACGGGAATGATTTTGAAAATTTTGCTCTTTCATATGTGCTTTTTAGGTGATTAAGTTACTGAATTTTGAGATTGGCTGTTAGGCATTGGCTTTTGCTATTGGCTATTGGCAATTGGCTTTTGGCTTTTGGCTGGTGGATGAAAATTCGGAAAGTGTTTCCAATGTTAGATGCTATTTATTTGAGTTCATCTAATAACCGAAACATTTTCTTTACAATTTCTCCGGCTGAACCGTCGTAATTATTAACGATGATGGCAACGGTGTACTTTGTACCATCTTTCGATGTATGATACCCTGCAAAACTTTTGGTTCCACCAATGGTGCCGCTTTTGAGTTTCATTTGGTTGAATACCGGTAAAGCATCATAAAAGTAATTGAACCAGGGTCGGCTTTTGGCAAACTGTAATACCTGCACAAGCGCATCAGTGGTTACCCGATTTTGAGGCGATAATCCGCTTCCATCTATAATATTAATTGATGATGGCTCTATTCCCTTTTGGTTCCAGAATTCTCTTAATAGTATTACTCCTTTATCAGTGGAACCGATCCCTTTTTTTTCATAGGCAATGGTCTTAACCAGCGCCTCGCCGTATAGGTTGATACTCTTTTTCAGGAACCAGTAATTCAGGCTATCAAGGGTTGGAGAGAATTGAGTATATAATGGTTTGATTTCCGGCAGTTCTTTCCCAGCAGAACTGAAAAATCGGTTATAGCCAATCTTTGCAGAATCCAATTGATTGGCAAAAGCGGAGATCAACTGTAAAGAAGGGTCTGGAAAAGATCCTGAAATTTTAAATGAAGCCTGGTCAATGGGGATTGTGCCCCTGATAAAACCCCTATGATTAAAAGGAGGCAGATAAACATAGGCATTATCACCGGTTTCCTTAGCTGCAGCAATCACTTCAGATTCTAGCGTACTTTGATAGGGCTCTGGCTTACTATAAATTATAGATACTTTAGCACCTATCTCATGCCCTGAATGTAAAAAAATATCATACTGGTTTTCTCTCCAATTTAATGCACTGGTTCCCGCTCCATAATAATTACCTATATCATCCCAAATCCATCCGCCGGGTAAGGTTTCTTTTTCCCATTTCCCGTCAATCCCAATTACCTGACCATCTATTTTCTTAATCCCATTCAATTTCAGGATATGGACCCAGTTTTGTAAAACAATCTCTTCTTTTGTTGAATCATATCGCCAGGAACCCAGACTGGGATCACCACTTCCTATTATATAAAGATTGCCGTGTAATATACTCGCTTCGATCTGTCCATCATAGCCCAATACTGTCTGGTAACGGTATTGTGGACCCAGTATCTCCATAGCAGCTGCACTGGTAATGATTTTTTGGCAACTGGCAGGTGCGAGCCCGGTTTGTGAATTGATTTCCCATACTTTTTCACCTGATTCTGTTTTCAGAACAGACAGGCCCAGCAATGCATGCTTCATCTGCGGGTCTGTCTGCAAAATTGCAGCAGCTTTTGCTAATCTGTCGGCCAGGCCCTGGGCAACCAAAAACGGAGAATGCATCAATAAACAAATCAACCAATACTGTGTTTTCATAATTGCCCTTTACCTTGCACTAAAATTAAGCCTAACCAGACTATGGAAAAAGTTTTTGCATCCATCATAACCATTGGAGATGAATTACTGATTGGACAGGTAGTGGATACGAATAGTGCCTGGATGGCACAGGAATTGAATAAGATAGGTATTACTGTAAAACACAGAGTGGCTGTAGGTGATGTTTGGGAAGATATCTGGCAGGCATTGGATGAAGAAAGTAAACAGGCATCGATTATCCTGATTACCGGCGGCTTAGGCCCAACAGCTGATGATATTACCAAACCACTTTTATGTAATTATTTTGGAGGCAAGATGATTGTTCATCAGCCAACCTTAGATCATGTTACCCATATTTTCGAGAATATCCTGAAAAGGCCAATGATTGAGCGTAATGCAAAACAGGCCGAAGTACCTGATGTATGCACGGTATTGATGAATGAAAGAGGTACCGCACCCTGAATGCTGTTTAAAAAAGAGGGAAAGATATTTGTGTCACTTCCCGGTGTACCCCATGAAATGAAATGGATTATGAGCAATCATGTGCTCCCTTTAATCCCACAAATATTTACAACCGGCTTTATAGAACACCGCACTTTACTCACAGCGGGTATCGGCGAATCTTTTCTTGCAGAAATGATTATCAAAGAAGAAACAGCCCTTCCTGCACATATTAAACTGGCTTACCTGCCTAATTATGGGATGGTGAGGTTGCGATTGACTGCTTTCGGAGAAGATAAAAATAAACTTGAAACCGAACTCAATCACCATTTTGATCAATTGAAAAAAGCAGTAGCGGTATACCTGGTCATTGATGAGGATATCCCGCTGGAATTAGCGGTTGGTAAACTATTGAAAGAAAAAGGCTGTACAGTAGCGACAGCAGAAAGTTGTACCGGTGGATATATTGCTCATTTGCTAACCAGTCATGCAGGTTCTTCCGCTTATTTTACAGGAAGCGTGATCAGTTATGACAACACTATCAAAGAAAGAGTATTACATGTGTCAAAGCAAACTTTAGAAACCCTTGGTGCTGTAAGCGAATCAACCGTACAACAAATGGCAAAATCAGTATTGTCGATTATGCAAACAGATTATGCAATTGCGGTTAGTGGTATTATGGGGCCTGATGGAGGCACGGCAGAAAAACCGGTAGGTATGGTTTGGGTGGGCATTGCTGATAAAAACAGGGTGATTACAAAACAATTTAATTTCCGATTCGACAGACGCAGAAATATAGAACTCACCGCTAATAATGCCCTTAACCTTTTACGTTCCTTTATTGTGGATAACGCTTAATTTAAATTCCTTTTTTCCTTTATACATTTGTTGGTGTATTGAACGGTTGCAAACTATAACTAGTTGATTGTCAATTATTCGTAAGAATAATTCCTGTTGTTTCTAACAGGTATTGGTATCCAGTAGTCAGTAACCAACCCAGCCTTTTATTAAATATCAGGCCCCGATACATTCATTATCGCATTAAAACAGTACGATAGTATGGCAATTGTTGAACTGGTGATGCCCAAATTGGGCGAAAGTATAATGGAAGCGACTGTTCTGAAATGGCACAAGAAGGTGGGTGATTTTGTGCAACAGGATGAGACTGTTTTGGATATTGCCACTGATAAAGTTGACAGTGAGGTTCCCTCTACGGTAGCAGGAGTAATTACAGAAATATTATGCAATGTGAACGATGTGGTTCCGATTGGAACGGTAATCGCGAAAATTCAAACTGAATCCAGTGCTGGAGAGACCAGTGAAACGCAATCCATTTCTGAAGAAACCATCCCTTTTAATAGTTCCCATTCAGCAAGTAACATACATGAAACTTATCAGGCAACCACGTTAGCTGAAGAAACTGTTGTTCCTTATACACCCCAGGCAACTGAATCTTCATTCAGACCATCAGGTAATCGTTTTTATTCTCCGCTTGTTTTGAATATTGCCAATAGTGAAGGCATTTCGATGACTGAGCTGGAAAACATTCCAGGTACAGGTAATGAGGGTAGGGTTTCAAAAAAAGATATTCTCCAATACATCGCAGATAAAAAAACTGGTGGACAAAATATCACAGCTACGCCCAGCTATCAATCAACTTCCGGAAACCCGGTTGCAAACACAGTATTTGTTCCTACCCCAATACTTAAGCCAGCAGACTCGGGCATTATTGCAGGAGTATTTCAACCCGTTTCTAATTCAGGCAAGTTTTCCGATCCTTCCAAAGTTGTTACCAATGGTGCAACCGAAATACTGGAAATGGACAGGATGCGCAAACTGATTGCCCGGCATATGGTGGATAGTGTGCATACCAGTCCGCATGTAACCAGTTTTGCAGAAGCGGATGTTACCCATATGGTATTATGGCGCCAGAAAGTAAAAGAGGAGTTTGAAAAAAGAGAAGGCACCAAACTTACGTTTACCCCAATGTTTATTGAGTGTATCGTAAACGTGATGAAACGGTTTCCACTGATCAATTGTTCTCTTGATGGCGACAGGATCATTATCAAAAAAGATATTAATATAGGAATGGCCACGGCCCTACCATCTGGCAATCTGATTGTTCCCGTAATTAAAGGTGCTGATCAATTAAATATTGTAGGTCTCAGTAAATCTGTCAACAATCTTGCTGATGCCGCCCGAAATAATCGTCTTCGTCCCGAAGACACTACCGGAGGAACTTTTACCTTAACCAATGTAGGCACATTCGGAAGCCTGATGGGTACCCCTATTATTAATCAACCCCAAGTAGCGATACTCGCTGTTGGCGTAATCAAAAAACGCGCAGTAGTCATCGAAACCTCAGAAGGTGATACCATTGGTGTTCGCCATATGATGTATCTATCACTCAGTTACGATCATCGCATAGTAGATGGCAGCATCGGCGCATCCTTCCTCTCTGCTGTTGCAAAAGAATTTGAACAATGGGATATTAATAAACAGTGGTTTCATTATTTATAGCTATTGGATTTGGGCTATTGGCTGTTGGCCATTGGCATTACGTTTGATATAGTGGCTATATTTGCAATTCCAACTAATTACCAAACGCCAAACGCCAAACGCCAAACGCCAAACGCCAAACGCCTTATTAATTTAATTACTCCTTACTCTCCGCAATCTCATCATTCGCATTTACAATTACCTGATCTCCTGCTTGCAATAAACCGAATACTTCAATTCGGGAGCTGGATTCATTGCCAGTGGTGATATCTACTTTTTTTATTTTATTATTTTTCATCACCAATACATATTTTCTTTCGGTTGAAGTAACTACTGCTGATTTGGGTACAGACAAAGCATCCCTGCTGCCGCTAAGATGAAAAATCACTTGTGCATACATCCCCGGAGAAAGTAATCCATTTGTATTGGCTACATCAATCTCCATTTTTTCTGACCGAAATTCTGAATTTATATTTTCTGATTTACGGCTGATATGTCCACTTAATTTTTTACCTGGCAATGCATCGGTAAAAAAAGAAACCGTATCCTTATTCCGGATAGTGGCGGCCATGCCTTCAGGTATATCGACCTGCAATCTTAAATGACTTACCTGCTTTAGTTCCAGCATGGGCTTGTCTTTGGTAAGTGTATTTACCAATGCACCCGGGTGAACATTTCTTTCGGTGATTACTCCGTCAAAAGGGGCAGACACCTGTAAATAATCAAGCAAAGACTGTTGCATCTGCCAGTTAGCTTTCTCGGCGTTCGATAAAGCACTGTCTGCTTCAACTTTTGATTTTATACTGGATAAATCAAAAGGAGAAATCGCTCCGGGTGTTTTGGAAGCTTCCAGTAATCTTTGATAATGCTCTTTATCAAGTGCCAGATCTGAGCGGGTTCTTGTATATCTTTCTTTTGCCTGTAGTGATGCCTGCACCATTTCTGGGGCTTCCAACACCATTAATAAAGTTCCTTTTGAAACTCGGGACCCGATATCCACCAAAACAGTTTTCACATAACCATTCACTTTGGGATAAATACTTACTTCTTCGTATGCTGTAAGGATTCCCGGCAATTTGATCATTTCTGTTACGCCCGCTTTATCAACGGTTGCCAGTTGAAATTTATCTGCCGGATTGGTTTTTGCAATGATTTTTTTGTCCTCTTCCTTATGGGAAGCGCAGGATAGAAATGAATAGGATACAATCACAAATAGAATAAAATATTTCATGTTCATTTTTTTAGTTTGTTGAATCTTCGGGTAATAAGGATACAGGGTCAAGGGAAGCATTTTGTCGTACCCAACCATATACCAATGGAAGAATAAATAAAGCAGCAAATGTAGATGCCGCCAATCCACCGATTACTGCACGGCCTAAAGGAGCCGATTGATCGCCTGCTTCTCCCATGCCAATGGCCATTGGCACCATACCCGCTATCATAGCCATACTGGTCATTAAAATGGGACGTAAACGAATACCGGCAGCTACAGTAGCTGCTTTAAAAGAATTTTTATACTCCAATCGAAGGGTTTCTGCATTGGTAACAATCAGGATCGCATTGGCTACGGATACGCCTGTGCTCATGATAATTCCCATATAAGACTGCAGATTAATAGTAGATCCGGTTATTAATAAAGAGATCATAGCACCTAATAAAACAGCAGGTACTGTTGATAATACCGCAATAGCCACTCCGAATGATTGAAAATTGGCTGCCAACAATAATAAAATCACAATGATTGCCGCAATTAAACCTGTTTGCAATGAACCAAGGGTTTCAATCAGTAATGAAGACATCCCCTTAATTTCTGTAATCAATCCTACAGGTGGTGCCCCTGCTTCTGCAATAGCTTTTTTAACCGATTCTGTGGCTGTTCCCAGGTCCTTATGGTAAATATTTGCACTGATGGTAACAAATCTCCTCGGACCACTTCTGTCGTATTCTCCTGGTAAACTATCTACGGTAAGATTAGCCACATCTGATAAAATCGGTCTTGCCTGTCCTTTTACCAAAGGTGTTGCCTGCAATTCTTCTACAGAATTCATGATATATTCCGGAACCTGCACCTGGGTTTGATACGTATAAGAAGTTTTATTATCCAGCCAGAAATTTTTACTGGTATATCTGCTGGAAGAAGTACTTGCGGTGATACTTCTTGAAATAGCTTCCAGAGAAAGCCCCATCAATGCCAGTTTCTGTCTGTCTACATTAATGCTGATGGTTGGAAAATGCAAAGGCTGTGCAATCTGTACATCTCTTAGATAAGATATATTTTTTAGTTTGTCCAGTAATTTGGCAGAATAGGTTTTGATATCTGTCATACTTTTTCCTGCTACCCGTACTTCTATGGGTGTGGAAGCCCCCTGCGCCATGATTTTCTCTGTTAATTCAATGGGCTCAAATGATAATTTAATCTGGGGATACACTATTGCAATATTCTTTCTGATCTGTTCTTTCAACTCTTCCATTTTCACATGATAATCCTCCTTTAGGTTCACCTGAATTACAGCTTCCTGAGTACCACTACTGAAAATATATAAATTACTGGTTCCGAAATTACTTGGGATCAATCCAACATATGCTGAAGTAATTTCTACCTGGTGATTAACCGTAGAATCAATAATCGCTAATATTTTTTTGGTAGCTGTCTCAGTTACTTCCAACCGTGTACCATCCGGTTCACGAATACGTAACTGTAACTGCCCATTATTCGTTTTCGGCAACAGGTCCTTCCCTATTCCTGCAAAGGAGAACCCTGCCGCTGCTATTACCAGTACCAGGTACAGTATAACAATTCCTTTTCGCCTAGGCATCCATTTTTCGAGCAGGTTCTCCAATCCCAATTTCAATCTTTGAAAAAATCCATTTTCTTCCGGATGTTTTTTATCCTCTCGATTATGCTCGTCTATCGCTTTTGTTTCTAATTCGTTTAATGCCATACCTGCGTGTGCGTGCAAACGCTCATGATGGTACTGATACATTTCTGCTTTTATTAGCCAGTTAGAAATAACGGGTACCAGTGTTTGTGAGGCAAGGAAAGAAACAATCATTGCAAAGGCAATAGAAAGTGATAAAGGAAGAAACATCGCTTTGGGAACCCCGCTCATAACAAATACCGGCGAGAAAACAGCCAGAATACAAAACAGTATCAACAGTTTTGGAAAGGAAATTTCATGGCAGGCATCAAAGATGGCCAGTTTTTTAGGCTTCCCCATTTCAAGATGCTGGTGAATATTTTCAATAGTTACGGTAGCTTCATCTACCAATACACCAATGGCCAAAGCAAGACCACTCAGTGTCATAATATTGATAGTTTGTCCTGCCAGTTTTAAAAAGAATACTGCAGCCATAACCGCAACAGGTATGGTGATAACTACTACCAGGCTGCTCCGCCAGTCGCGCAAAAAAAGAAACACCATTAAACCCGTTAATATGGCACCTAATATTCCTTCCGACATCAGGCTTTTGGCAGAATTGATCACAAAAACACTCTGGTCAAATTCATAACTAATGGTTACATCATCAGGCAAAAGACTTTGTATCTCAGGCAGTTTACCGCGCAGATTCTGAACCACATCCCAAGTAGACGCATCGGCAGATTTTACCACAGGAATATAGACAGATCTTTTCCCATTTACCAATGCATAATCTACTGTAATATCCGATGCATCCGCTACTTTGGCAACATCGCTTACAAAAACAGAAGAAGTACCATTACTTTTTATGGGGATCTTTTCAAACTCCTCCACCTTATCTTCCATGGAATTCACAGAAGTGATATACATAGTATTATTCACCCTAAGGTTGCCACTGGGTGTTATGGAATTATTTCTCGCAATTGCATCTACTACTTCATCGGAGCTGAGGTTATACGTGCTGAGCTTCTGGGGGTCTACACTTATAACCACCGTTCTGGCGTTGGAACCAAAAGCGGGTGCAGATGATAGTCCGGGAACTGTTGCAAACAAAGGCCTTACCCTGATCAGGGCGAGATCGAACATCTCTTTTAAAGATTTTGTCTTACTACTGAACACCAATTCACCTACCGGCAATGAAGATGCATCAAAACGAATGACTGTAGGAGGTAATGATCCTGGCGGAAAAAATGCCAGCATACGGTTGGTTTGCAATGCTACCTGGGCAGTAGCTTCTGCCATATCTGTATTTTCATAGAAAGTAAGCTTTACATAAGTTAATCCTTGTATATTTTTACTCTCGATATTTTTAATACCATTGATATACAAAAACTGATCCTGCATACGGGTACTGAATATCCCTTCCATTTGTTGCGCACTCATGCCGCCATACTGTTCAATCACATAAATGGTAGGTGCATTCAGTTTTGGAAAAATATCAATCGGTATGGTACGGATAGCTACTATGGAGAACAATAACAAGCCCGTAAATAGCACCAATATAGTGATAGGCCGTTTTAATGCTGCTCTTATCATGCGAATTATTTTATTGTCTGTATAAATTGAATGAGGTTACCGGTTGCAACTGCTTTATCCAATTGTGCCAGGTACCAATCGTTGAGGGTTTCTATATAATCGGTTTGTGAACGATACAAAACAAATGATGCATTGGTCAGGTCTATCAAGGAAATGATTCCTGCTTTATATTGCGCCAATTTTTGTTGATAAGTATCCTCCGCTGATTTTAGTTGAACAGGTAACTCAGCGAGGTTAGCTTTAGTGGTCAACAAAACATTATCTGCCTGTAAGGAAGCAGTACTTAATGCCAGCCGCTCCTGTTGCAGTTCAAAATCACTTGCTTCGGTTTCAAAATGGTTAATAGTTAATTTGTCCTTTCTGTAGATACCGTTGAACAGGTTATATGTAAGCGCAATTCCCACAGAGTAATTGAGTCTTTGATAACCTAACCCGGTTCCCAATGACTTATAATCATCATTATATTGAATACTGGACCCTCTTGCCCAGGTGCTGGCTGCTAACAGAATCTTTGGCTGGTAAGTTTTTCTGATCAGATTATTATTGGAAAGTAAGATATCTTTTTTTCTGAGATAATACTCAATCAATGGGTTTCCAGTAGTATCAGGTATTCTATTTATTTGCAGTGGTAACTGGTTATCAAAGCTGCTGGCGAGATGATCAATTACCAATTGAGAAGCAGGCACACCTGTATAATAAGCCAATTGCTCCTTGATCTGGTTAAGGTTCCCTAATGTTTGATTATAGGTGATCCTTGCCTTGGATAATTCTGCTTTTGCCAGGGAAGAATCTGAGCCAGCCCTTAAACCACTTAGTGTCAGCGCTTTTATCACCTTAAAAATGCTATCGTACCGTTTCACATTTTGCTTGTCCGTCTCCAGTCTGTAACTTGTTTTCAAAGCGGTGAAATATAATTTCGACACCTGCAATTGTATTAGGTATTTTTCTCTCTCGAGGTCCGATTTTTGCAAGCCTACCACCGCTTCTGCTGTTTTTATTTTGGCTGTATTCAACCCAAAATTCACTAACTCATATTCACCATATAAAACACCCAAATTGCCTCCAACCAGTTGCATATTACCGGAAGCCCTAACACCGCCGGAAGTAGATGGGTTAATCCCAATTGGCAATAAAGTTCCTGCCAAAGAATTATCTGTTCCGATATTCAACTGGTCACTAAGGTTCAATTGAGGCAGAAAAGAATGTCTGATATCTGTAACAGATGCTTTTGCACTATTTATCAATGCCTGTTTTTGCTTTAGTACGGGCAGGTAATTTTCTGAAGCGGTAATTAATTTTTGCAGATTATAGTGTGTTTGCGCTAACAGGCCGAATGCTGGCAATACCAGGCATATATATAACAACATATAACCCTTCCTTTTTTGGAAAGTAATCATAGAAAAATATTTAAATGGGAAAATAGACGGTTCGCTAAGAAAGCACCGGTGGGCCTCGCAAGGAATGGGTATATTTCAGCCCAACCAATTCGGTATCATTGGCAAAAACCCTTATCTGCAAAGGCAGATCATATACAGCAGGTTCTGCAACTGATTCAACAATAGGAAAATCAAGTACAGAGGCTTGAAATTTTTTATTAAACCTTATTTTTAATTTAAAATGAAGAGCATTACTGATTTTCTTCTCAGCAGCTGCTATATGGGAAGCAGGGTGAACGGGTCCCTGAAATGCACTGGTATATACTTCCGCATATCCCGCCCGGGTATCCCATTTGGTGTTATCAAAATAGAAGAAAAGTTGAATCAGAAAAAACAATACGTATACCAGCAAGAGAGGCATACGTAGCAGCCAAAACGAATAAATTCCTTGCTGAAAATTTTTTCTGAACATTACTATTTTTACTTAAGTACTAAAGAAATCTTTGTACCCTCAGTAAATTTACAGTTAATCCCGTAAAAAAATATCAATTTATATATCCAATGATTATTAATTGACATATTCACAGTTTTTCACATATTGTTAGTAAACAAAATATACAACCATTCAGTCTGAATAGTAAATTAGGATAACTAAACAGATCGGTATGAAAACCTTATCACAGACATGGTTTGCAGATGGGTATATTGATTTTGAATTGAAGAAATACACCCTTCTCGCCTATTTACAGGAAATCAACAAGTATTTCAGCCAAAATAAGCTCTACCCCCAGTTAGCTGACCTTATCTTTCATTATAATAACCTGGTGGCATTCAAAGAGAATAAAAGGTTTTTACAGGAACAATTCCCCAAGAAATTTACCGGCATCCAGATAGAGAAGCTTCAGCTGTTATATGAATCAATGATTGAAGATGATGACCTGATGAAAGAGCTGGAAGAAATCATTAATTACTCTGCCAATACACTTAAAAGAGCCATTACTTCAGGTTCAGAGATCTATGAATTTGTTGAGACCAAATTAAAAATTGAACCCATTGGCATTATGCCACTTGATCACAATGAAGGCTATTTCTTATTATGTGAAGGAAGTTGCCGAAATACCTGGGTTTACCAATACCGTCTCAGTATTTTCGAAAAGCATGATGAAAAATACCGTAGCATCAAAACAGAATTTATTGATGTATGGCAGCGAAATTTTGTCAACTCCTACCACAATATCAAAGCCCAACTCATCAAAAATCGCTCCGAACTACCCAACCCGGCCGTATATGCAGTAGAAACAGAACTCAATATCCCCATGGAAGAAACACTATTGCCAATTGCGAAGAGAAGTTTGGTCAGGTATATTTCAGGGAATCAAGCTTGAGGGTTGGTGTTGGCTATTGGCTTTTGGCTTTTGGCTTTTGGCTTTTGGCTTTTGGCTTTTGGTGGAACGATTTTCCTGATAATATAATTATGCCTGACTTACATCATCTCAATATGGCTTTAACTAAAGTGCTAATAGCCAAAGGCCAACAGCCAACAGCCACTAACTAAATTCTTTCTCACTCATCAGATATGCTTTAATGAACCCATCCAGTTCCCCATCCATAACCGGACCTACATTGCCTACCTCGTAATCGGTTCGGTGGTCTTTTATCATTTTATAGGGATGGAAAACATAGCTACGGATCTGGCTGCCCCATTCGATTTTCTTTTTGTTGGCGTTGCTGGCATTCAGGGTTTCCTGGCGTTTGCGAAGTTCTTCTTCGTATAAACGGCTTTTCAGCATTTTCAGGGCCAGTTCGCGGTTCTCGCCTTGGGTGCGGGCTTGCTGGCATTCCACAATAAAACCACTGGGTATATGTTTTAATCGAACCGCTGTTTCTACTTTGTTTACGTTCTGTCCGCCACTACCCCCACTTCTATAAAACGCCCATTCCAGATCACTGGGGTTTACATTGATTTCAATACTATCATCAATCAGGGGGTATACATATACCGAAGCAAACGAGGTATGTCTTCTGGCATTGCTATCAAATGGCGAAATACGTACCAACCGATGAACCCCACTTTCAGCTTTTAAAAAACCATAGGCAAAATCACCATCAAACTGTATCGTGGCACTTTTGATACCTGCACCATCTCCTTCCTGATAATCAATTTCGGTTACTTTCCAGCCCTGCTTTTCGCCATACATCCGATACATACGCAATAACATTTCAGCCCAATCCTGGCTTTCTGTTCCACCGGCTCCCGGGTTGATCTGTAATACTGCGGGTAACTCGTCCTCAGGTTTATTCAGCGTGCTTTTAAATTCAGCATCTTCTATCTGCTGAAGAGCAATTGTATATGCCTCTTTCACTTCTTCTTCTGTTGCATCACCCGCTTTCCAGAAATCAAATAATATGGCAAAATCTTCCACAGCGGTATCGAGCTGCTTATACAATTTAAGCCAGTATTCATTCACCTTAATTTCTTTCATGATAGCCGTGGCACGGGAATTATCATCCCAAAAACCCGGCGAAAGAGAGAGCTGACGATCCGTTTCTACTTTATATGTTCGGTTCTCAACGTCAAAGAAACCTCCTCAGGACAACCACCCGGTCCCTCATAATCTTAATTTGTTCTTGTGTCATGGGGCAAAAATAGGAAAACGGGAGAAGTTTAGGGGGGAATGTTTGGGGTTTGGAGTTTGGGGTTTGGGGTTTGGAGTTTGGAGTTTGGGGTTTGGGGTTTGGGGTTTGGGGTTTGGGGTTAATTAACTATCAACAATAAATTTCAACAACGCCAAACTCCAAACTCCAAACTCCAAACCTACTCAATACTCTGTTTTAAAACTACAAGCCTCATAAGCCGGATTCTGTTTCTAAACTATCATTTATCTCGCCATACCATTACTGGTATGATCTTGCTGCCTACCCTGGATGGTGACCCGATTTGCATCGGGTACTTGAGCGAGCCGCTCTCAACCAATCCTATACATGGCATTACAGCACCCAAGGTTTACCCATATAAACCGTTACCAGTTCATATTGTGAGCTTTTACCTCACATTTTCACCTTTTCCCCCGTTACCGGAGGTAGTTATTTTCTGTGGCACTGTCTCTTTCCCAATTGCTCAGGAAGCCGGCTATTCACCGGTAGGTTGCTCTGTGCTGTCCGGACTTTCCTTCACGCAAGGCGTGACGATAGCTCGGGTTTGTAGTAGGGCAAAGATATAGCTTATATTTTGTAAGCCGTAAGTAGACATAAACAGCTATTCATCGAGTTTTCCCAAAATAGCAGGTAGATTCTTGCTGGAAGGCAAAGGTCCATTCATATCCAGGATAGTAAAGCTTTTGTCAATCAATAAAGTTCTGGGAATACCCACAATGTTATACGCACTCAGCTTTGCCCGATTAATTACCCATTGATAGCCTGTAGCATTTCTTTTGGCAATATTCGATTTCCAGGCGGGGATATCATCGTCAATGGACAAAGAGAGAAATACAATATTGGGGTTACTCGCGTAGCTAGCTTTGAGAGAATCATAATGTGGCATTTCTGCCATACATGGTCCACACCAGGTTGCCCAAAGATCTATATATATTATTTTGCCTTTCAAACTACTCAGTGCAACCAGCTTACCTGTATTATCGATTGCTGTAAAATCAACCGCCTTATCACCTTTTCCAAACTGAAGCAGGCTTTTCAGGTTTGTTAGAACTGCGTTTTTATAGGATACTGTTTGAATGGAATCTACTCTTGCCTTAAATACAGTTAATAACTTTTTGTCGCTAATCTTTTTCATCTCATCAATGAGATCAGTGGCTTTGATCCAATCACGCATCTGCTGTATATCTTTTTTACTGCCTGGCTGTTGAATCAGTTCTTCAACAAGGTCTCGGTATACCACCAATTTTAATAAAGAAGCATCCACAAACCCATTGCCATAGGCTTTACTCATAGATTCAGATTTCTGTGCATAGATTTTGGTATACCTATCCAATGAATCCTGCGCCATTTTTCTGGGTCTGTAAAAAGAAATATTCCCTGCATGAAAACTATTGATCAAATCTGCTTTGATACGTGCAGTTTCCAATCTGAAAAATTCAGGAGTCACTTCTGATCGTATAGAATCAAGTTGTTTGGTACGGGAAGATGCAGCAGCAAGTAATACATCTATCGTCCCTTCAGCAGTTCGCTGCGCCTTGCTTCCGGCTTCTATATAAGAACCACCTTTTGGAAAAGGAGTAAACCTTAAATAGGTATTTGCAATTTCACCTCTTCCCACGAATACCGCTTTACGAGGGTCGGCCTTATCAATAAACACTTGCAGATTATCGCCGGGACTCAGGTATAAAATATTCCTGCCCAGTCTAAAATATCCCGGAGATGGTAATTGAAATCTGATCTTAAAATGTCCGGCAGTATCTGGAATGATCACCCGGTCAGCGGTGGGAGGCAATAGATACTGATACTCCGACATATCCTCAACTTCTGCCTGGTTATTGAATCCTTTAATGATACCCGTCAATTGTACAAATGCTGTTTTGGACTGTGCCATTGGTTGACTACTGCTCAGCAACAAGAAAACCATCATCAGGAAAAAACATTTATGTACCATCATTTCATATTAATATAGAAGATTCATTACCACTGAAAAAAAATCTCAGTAGCCCCATACCCAAACCGAGGGTCATACTGATTGATATATCTTTTGACTTCTCTTTTAGTCTTGATGATTTCATGTATCTCATCCCGCAATACACCTGCCCCAACTCCATGAATAATGATCAGTGAAGGTTGCCTGTGGGCAACGGCCAGGTCATACCATTTTTGAAACTCATGCAATTGAATTGTTAGTATCTCAAAATTGCTCAGGTGTTTCCAGCTATCCGTCAGTTTCTCAATATGCAAATCCACCACCGAACGTGCAGGTGCCAAATGCTGCTTTACTTTGGATGCATCGTACACTTTAAAACCTTTTGCAGCAAGGGAACTGAGTTCAAAATAGGGCTCATCAGATTTATCGGGATAATCTGTAAACAATTGGTAAGAGAGGGTTGGTTCATTATTATCCTTCATTTCCTCTATTTTTTTGAATACCTGCTTTGGTTTTAATTTCAAAGAAGCTTCAAAATGTGGTGCCTTCTTTTTATCAGGCTGGACCAGGGAAAAATCGAATGCAAAAAACGGACTGTCATTTACAGTTTCAAATGAAATATCATGCAGGTAAAAATCATGAAACGGCGCGATTTCATTCCGGAGTTCAAAATCCGTTTTTCCTGCAAATTGCTGTGTATATACAAATTTATATGCGGTATTGGTTTTATTGACCAGATGAATCTTCAAAAGATCCACTACTTCATCATTAAAATCATCCAATGAAAATTTTGGAATAAAGGATAACCAAACACCATCAGATACTGGTATTTTATTAGGCTGTGGTTTTTCTTTGGGAACCTGGTCAACGTAAACTTTCGGAGCAATTGGCTTTTCTGCAAAAAGTTTTTTTTCAGTAAATCGCCTAAAATATGGAAAATCGATCTGGTCCATATAAGCGGGGAATTTGACACCCCGTACTTCAATCATCACCATTTTATCGTTCATGATCTCCACTACCCGGCCTTCCTCATTACTGAGCAATACAATAATTTCATCACCAATCTGGTATTTCATTGGGCAAAATTACAAAGAACCTCGCTAATGAAGCTTTGCTTATTTGGCAAGCACACTACGCTTTCTTCCATATAAAAAATAAATGGTAAGTCCCAGCCCCATCCAGGCAAAAAACCAAAGCCAGCTGATAGCAGGTATTTCTATCATTAAGTATAAGCAGCTTAGCGCACCAATAATGGGGATGATCGAATAGCTATGCAAAAAGCTTTTTACGGCTGTAACAACGGCAATCACCATAAACACCAGGAATAAGATTTCCTGATATCCTTCTGAATTGAGGTGAGTAAGCGCATCGCTGATCCTGGTTCTGAAAAGAATACCCATGATCAAAACGAGTGCAGGAATGATATATTTTCCATTAAAATAGGGCAGTTGAAAAGCGCTCCCACCCTTAACCCGTGCAATCTTTGGCAATACCAATACACCAAAACAGACCAATACAAACGCAAATAAGGTTCCAATACTGGTAAGGTCTGTCATAGTACTGCTTGAAACAAATAAAGAAGGTATCCCCACCAGAAACCCGGTAACGATCGTTGCAAAAGAGGGTGTCTGAAATTTCGGATGTACTCTGGCAAACTGTTTAGGTAAAAGTCCGTCCCTGCTCATACTCATCCAGATTCTTGGCTGCCCCAGTTGAAATACCAGTAATACGCTGGTAGTTGCGACTACTGCACTTACCGAAATCAGGTAACCAATTTTATTCAGGTGCAATTTTTCAAATACATAGGCCAAAGGATCATCCACTTTTAATTCACTGAAATGAACCATTCCGGTTAGGACCAATGCAATCAGGATATATAAAACAGTACAGATCAATAAAGAATAAATCATGCCCCTGGGCAAATCCCGTTGTGGGTTCTTACATTCTTCGGCCGTAGTGGATATTGCATCAAATCCAATATAGGCGTAGAATACAGCCGATACCCCGGCTAACACACCACCAAAACCATTGGGCAGAAAAGGATCCCAGTTTTTTGTGTCCACATAAAAAAATCCCATGATGATCACAAATATGATCACGATGATCTTGAATATTACCATGAAATTGGTACTGCGTTTACTTTCCTTTATCCCTACATAAGCAAGCATGGTAATGAGAAAAACAATAATTAATGCCGGCAGGTTAATAATGAATTTCCAACCGCCAATCACCGGCGCATGTAAAATGGCATCATACCCCATTTTCGCATTCTTAGTAGCCGTTTCCAGTGATTGACCACTGGCAATGGTTTTAAGCGCTTCTTCATACCCTACCTGTGCATTGCTGGCATTCGTGGCCAGCCAACCGGGTAATCCAATATGAAAACCTTCCAACAAATTATTAAAGTATCCGCTCCAACTGATGGCTACCACAATATTACCAATAGCATATTCCAGTATCAATGCCCAACCTATGATCCAGGCAATCAATTCTCCAAAAGATACATAAGCATAGGTATACGCACTTCCGGCAATCGGTACCCGACTGGCAAATTCTGCATAACATAATGCGCTAAAACCACAGGTTACCGCGGTAATTACAAAAAGGAAAACAATACCAGGGCCACCATTGAATGCAGCTGTACCAATGGTAGAAAAGATACCCGCACCCACAACAGCAGCAATACCCATAAATGTAAGGTCGCGAACCCCCAATACTTTTTTTAGTGATCCGCCGCCATGACCATCATTAACCCCGCTAGCGGCATCTGCAACAATTTTATCGATAGACTTTTTCCTGAAAAGAGAATCAGACATATGTTAGAGGTTTAGGTTAAAGCTAAGAGAAAACAGTTATTCTTCTAGCTTTTTTTACATTCTTTGGTGTATTTGATTCCTATTGTAATTGAAATTGTTTTCACAGTATCATTAAAACAGGCGGTACATTTTTTGAACCATGCACCCACACTAGTAAAGAAATACTTCAATATACTTAGAATGCTATTGCGAATGAATCCCCCTGTAAAATTTGACACTAAGGCTTTACCACCGTTTTAAAAAATTGTATCACAACTGCCACTGCTTCCTGCGGAAAAACATGTCCGCCTTTATGTTTGTATACAATTACCGGGTTACCAGTGCTGGATGGATAAAGAGTTGCATCAGCAGCATACATCTGTCCTTGCTGGCTGCAACTATTCACTTTTAGCATACCTTGTATAGTAGCTTCCTGCCATTCAGGTTTCACAAGCGGGTCGTTCTCTCCCATAATATGGAGCAGGGGCTTGGGCTTTATTCTGGACAATGAACGTATCGCAGCGGCTGCGCAAGGTGCGGCTGCAGCCAGTACTTCTGATCTTGTTTCCATTAACAGATAAGTAAACGCGCCCCCATTCGAATGGCCCGTTGCATAAATGCGCTTATCATCAATCTTATATTCCTGATGCAGGGTTTTTAACATGGCATCGAAAAAAAACAAATCGCGGTCATTCATATCACCCGGAGTTTTTTGCCAACCCGCTAATCTTCCATTGGGGTCGGTTATCTGTCCAGGGGTGTTCAGCCCTTGCGGACTAACAATAATAGCTTCCGGCCATAGTTGATCAATATCTTTGCCTTTTAGAATATTATTCATATTCCCACCATGCCCGTGAAACACAAAAATAACGGGTGAGGGATGCTGCTTTGCAGATTCGGGAATAAATACCAAGGCCTCACGATCAACCCCGTCAATTGTCCAATGCATCAATTTCGGTGTAGAAGCTGCGATTAATGCACCAGAAAAAAACAGTAAAAAAAATGCTGTTACTATTTTACGGAGCATAAAGATTAGGGTATGGTATTTTCAATAATCAGGTTTATATTCAACAGTATTATTCCCAAAAATTGCATCATGACTCCCGCTGAATCAAGAACGCTGCGAGTTCCTGCAAAGGTTTTTTACGCAAGGATAATACGGCAATATCCTCCAGATGTTGCAGGGCGGTTTGCAAGTATTTTTCTTTTAACTCATTTGCCCATGCATCTACATTACAGGCTTTAAAAATAGACAATACCTGTGTTACTTTATCAGCAGGGTTCTGTTCCATCAATTGTTGCAACCGCTGTTTTTGTTCTGTACTGGCCACTTCCATTGCATATAATAAAAGAAATGTTTTTTTATTTTGCCTGATATCTCCACCTACTTCTTTTCCAAATTTTTCCGGATCACCAAAAGCATCTAAATAATCATCCTGTATCTGGAAAGCAATGCCGAGGTTCTTACCAAATTCATAGATATGCCTGCAATTTCCTTCACTCGCACCACCCAAAATTGCACCGATCTCTAAACTTGCTGCCAGCAATACCGATGTTTTTAAACTGATCATTTTTAGATAAGCCTCCAATGATACATTATCCATTTTTTCAAAATCAATATCCAGTTGCTGTCCCTCACATACTTCCTTTGCTGTTTTATTAAATAATTGAAGTATCCGATGCAGGTATTGGGTATCTATTTTATTTAGGTATTCATAGGCCTGTATCATCATCACATCCCCGGTAAGCAATGCGGTATTGGCTCCGTATTTTATATGCACGGTTTCCATCCCCCTGCGTAGTGCAGCCTGGTCCATGATATCATCATGTATCAGCGTGAAATTATGGAACAGTTCTATGGCAGTAGCTACTTCATAAGTATCGGGCCTGATCTCATCAAACAGTTCATTCCCCATCAAACACATCACGGGCCGTATACGCTTGCCTCCCCATGATAAAAAATACTCTCCGGGCTCATACAGTGTGGCCGGAGTATACGGGAAATGTCTTACCGAAAACCTTTCCCCGAAATCTGCTACCAGTTCTTTAAATGTGCGCATACCACAAACCTAATTATAAATCAAAAACAGCCCTTCATAAACCTTAACTATTCTTTGAACATCCCTGAGGCTGTTTTGGCATGGTTTTGAATACTTAGCTGAAAACATTTTATGAAAAAACTACTATTCCTGTTACTACTCAGCTTATCTGTAGCCTGTTTACAGGCGCAGGAAGTAAATACCGGCTCTGATTATAAAACCGCTTTGGGTTTAAAAGTATACCCTGGGGCTGTAAGTGTAAAACACTTTATTTCACCAAATACGGCTATAGAGGGTTTGGGCTATATCTCATCAGATGGCTTCCGGCTGACCGGTTTGTATGAATTGCATTATGATATCAATGGTGTGGAAGGGCTTAAATGGTATGTTGGCGGCGGCGGACATGTAGGCATCTGGAGCGATTCCTGGAAAGCCCAACACCTGGGAAGTAATGCCGCACTGGCTATTGGAATAGACGGCGTACTGGGTCTAGACTATAAAATAAAAGGAGCCCCGCTAAACCTTAGCTTCGACTGGCAACCTTCGTTTAATATTATCGGGTATAGTTATTTTGAAGGAGGATGGGGAGGATTGGGGGTTAGGTATACTTTTTAGGGTTTCGGGTTTGGCGTTTGGAGTTTGGGGTTGGCGGTTTAAGGTTGTTGATAGTTGGAATTTGGGAGTTGGTTTAGGGTTGACGGTTTAGGGTTGTTCAGGTTATGTAGTTTTATATAATAATCTTAAACAACCATTCACTATCAACAAAAAACAACTCTAAACCCTAAACTATAAACCCTAAACCAAAAAGAGGCTTTTCACGAACTCGTGTTTATCGAAGATGATCAGGTCGTCGATTTTTTCGCCTACACCAATATATTTTACGGGGATTTTGAATTGGTTGGCGATCGCAAGCACTACACCGCCCTTGGCTGTACCATCCAGCTTGGTGATGCTGATGGCAGATACATCGGTGGTAGCAGTAAACTGACGGGCTTGTTCAACAGCGTTTTGTCCGGTGGAACCATCCAATACCAGCATGATTTCATTAGGCGCATGTGGTATTACTTTCTGAATGGCTCGCTTGATTTTACTAAGCTCTTCCATCAGGTGCAGTTTATTATGCAAACGACCTGCGGTATCAATAATTACTACATCTGCTTTTTTGGCAACAGCACTGGCAACAGTATCATAAGCAACTGCACTGGGGTCTGATCCCATGGCCTGTTTTACAATTGGCACACCTACCCTTTCACTCCAGATCGTTAATTGATCTACTGCTGCGGCACGAAAAGTATCTGCTGCACCCAGTATTACCTGGTTTCCCGCTTTTTTATAATTATGTGCCAGCTTACCTATGGTGGTGGTTTTTCCTACCCCGTTTACACCCACTACCAATATTACATAAGGCTTTTGCCCTTCGGGGATCGTGAAATTTTTATAAGAATCTTCAGGCGCATCAACCAATATCGCTTCGATCTCTTCCTGCAAAATTGTATTCAGTTCGGAGGTACCCAGGTATTTATCCTGTTTTACCCTTTTCTCTATTCTTTCAATAATTTGTATAGTCGTTTCAATCCCCACATCCGCCCCAACCAGGGCTTCTTCCAGGTTATCCAATACCTCTTCATCTACCGTACTCTTGCCGACAACCGCTTTAGAGATTTTTGCAAAAAAACCTTCACGCGTTTGTTGCAATCCCTGATCCAGGCTTTCTTTTTCCTTCTTACCAAACAACTTTCCAAGAAAACTCATGATGTAATTTGAAAATTTGAAAATTTGAAAATTTGAAAATGATAGTATTCGAAAACCAATTTTGCCCTGGGCACTATTGAGCCAATTTTCAAATTTTCAAATTACCACATTTTCAAATTAACCTTCCGCAAAATACAAAAGCCTTCCCATCTTTGTATACGGGAAAGCTTTTCTATATCGCATAGCGATAACAATTATTTTTCTGCTAAGAAATCCTTGATCTTATCCTTGTGCACGATCGCTTCTTTGAAAGTGTATGCGCCGGATTTAGGACTGCGGACAGCCTTGATCACTTTCGTCCAGTTTTTTGCTTCTGCTGCTGCTTTCTGGTCTTTGGTCTTGATAGCCGTTTTAGCTGCTTTTGCCATGATTATTTAATTTCTTTATGAACAGTTACTTTTTTCAGAATCGGGTTATACTTTTTTAACTCCACACGTTCAGGTGTGTTCTTCTTGTTTTTGGTTGTGATGTAACGGCTTGTACCGGCAAGACCACTGGTCTTATGCTCTGTACATTCCAAAATCACCTGAACCCTGTTGCCTTTCCTTGCCATTGTATTAAGTGGTTTTCTTTGTTATAATTAGATCTTTGATCCTTCAGCTCTCATTCCTTTGATTACTGAAGCCAACCCATTCTTGTTAATGGTTCTGATTGCGTCTGTAGACACTTTAATGGTTACCCAACGATCTTCTTCTGCAAAAAAGAAACGCTTTTTCTGCAAATTGGGCAGAAAACGACGCTTGGTTTTAATGTTTGAGTGAGAAACACTGTTTCCAACAATGGGCTTTTTACCTGTAACCTGACATACTCTTGCCATGACTCTGAATTTTTTTCCGATTTTTTCGGGAGGCAAAGGTAAGGAAAGACAGCAAATTAGCAATACGAAAACCTGTTTTTTTAAATAATTTCTTAACAGTGCGGGGGTAAACAGGGTTGGAAAATGCCAAAATTAGTAATTATTCACATTTTTGAGAGGGAAATGGCTTTCGGGTTTGGAGTTTGGGGTTTGGGGTTTGGGGTTTGGAGGACTTTTGTAGGAATTCAACTGAATTTCAATCATTTCTGGGGAATTCGGGATAAATATTTATCTTCCTTTTCTCCAAAATTACTGCTATGAGGTTTAAGTTGAGCTTCTTTTTGTTATGTATCTCTTTGTTATTCAACCAATCTTTTGGGCAATCCGGGTATTTTTATCCTGATGCTGCCGGTAAAATGAATCCGGGAATTCCAACGCCTGAGCAGTTTTTAGGCTATGCGATTGGATCACAGCATACCCGGCATGATAAGATTGTGGAATATATCAAGGAACTGAGTAAAGTATCCGACAGGGTCAGTTACCGTATTATTGGAGAAACCTATGAACATCGGCAACAGATTATTGCCATTTTTAGCTCAAAAACAAATCATGCTAAGCTGGAAGAAATTCGAAAAGCACATCTGGCCGGTCAATCAACCGGTAATACTGCGTCTGTACCACTGGTTATCCACCTGGCGTATAATGTACATGGTAATGAACCTTCCAGTAGCGAAGCTGCTTTATTAACCGCTTATTATTTAGCAGCCAGTGAATCAGAAGAGACCCAAAAATGGTTGACGGATATGGTGATTCTGATGGATCCGAATATTAATCCGGATGGTCGTGACAGACATACATTCTGGGCCAATATGCATAAAGCAGATCCGGCAGTGGCGGATCCGGCTGACAGAGAACATAATGAAATATGGCCAGGCGGCAGGTTCAATCATTATTGGTTTGATCTGAACCGGGATTGGTTTTTAGGCACTTTCCCGGAAACAAGGAACCGGATTAAATTTTTTCATGAATGGAGGCCCTATGTGCAAACAGATCATCATGAGCAAGGCACAAATGCCACACATTATTTTGATCCGGGTAAATACAGCAGTAATAATCCGGTTGTGCCCGATTATCTATACAATACCATCTATCCAAAATTCGGCGAGTATTTTGCCGATGCCATGAATAAGATTGGGTCAATGTATTTTACCAAAGAATCTTACGATAAACTCTATCCGGGTTATGGAAGCAGTTATATCAATTTTTATGGAGGTGCCGGATTTCTGTTCGAACAGGCCAGTAGTCGGGGTTTGGTGCAGGAAACCACTACCATCCCTCTCAGTTTTGCGTTTACTATTCGCAATCATTTTACGATGTCTTTAGCTACCATCCGGGCCTCACTGGCAGAAAAAGCTTCTTTACTCAAAATGAGGAAAGAGTTTTTCAAATCTGCGAATGAGCAGGCTAAAAAAAGTCCGATCAAAGCCTATGTTTTCGGAGATCCCAAAGATGAAACACGTACCCGTGCTTTTATCAGTATGTTATTGATGCACGAAATTGATGTATATGAAAATGATCAAAACAAATCAGTAGAGGGAAAGAAATTCGAATCAGGCAAAACGTATATAGTACCGATTGAACAGGACAATTATATCATGGTGAAAACCATATTTGAAAAAGCCATCCCCTATACCGATAGTACTTTTTATGATGCGTCTACCTGGAGCCTGATCCATTCTTATGGTTTGCCTTATGGAGAGATCAAAACTCCTTTTACAAAAGGGAAAAAGATCAGTTCATTGGCAGATAGAATGGTTCCGGAAGTAAAAATAACCAACGAAGCTTACCTATTTGAATTGACCGATTACAATGCCCATAAAGCCATCTATGCTTTACAAAAAGGAGGCGCGATTGTACAAACTGCATTCAAACCCTTTAGTATACAGATTGATGGAAAAGCAAAAAGTTTTGGATATGGTACGGTGGTGATTCCTGTACAGAGACAAATTCTTTCTGCTGATTCGCTGTATCGATTAGTTAAGAACACCAGCAAATCTTCTGAATTGACTATTTACTCAGCACTAACTGCGTTAAGTTCGGAGGGAATTGATTTGGGTAGTAGCCTTGTACAAACCATTCCACAAGTGAAAGCAGCCATGCTGATTGGTACAGGAGTTGCCGCCAGCGAAGCAGGTGAAATATGGCATTTGCTGGATGAACGTTTACAATTACCCATCACCAAAATTGACCTGCTTACCTTGGGCAGGTTTAAACTAGACAGGTATAATACCCTTGTTATGGTATCTGGTAATTATGGATTGATTGATAAAGCCACTACCGACAGAATCAAAGCATGGGTGCAAAACGGCGGTACATTGATTACCCTGAAAACCGGAACGGAATGGGCCATTAAACAGGGAATGAGTAAAGAAAAAATCATCCCCATAACCGATTCCACCAAAGCAGGCTTAACTACCAGAATCAATTTTGATATGGCTGCTGACAATGAAGGGTCAAAAAGTTTGGGTGGTTCTATCTTTCAGGTTGACCTTGACACAACCCATCCGGTTGGGTTCGGATTCACTAACAGAAAAATATCAGTTTATAGAAACGGACAAACTTACCTGGCACCCAGTAGCAATCCATATAGTACAGTTGCGCAATACACAGATACTCCTTTGATTGGTGGTTACCTCCATCCCTTATCGGCTAAAAAAATCAAGAATTCTGCGGCGATTGTTGTGGCGCAGGAAGGAGAAGGAAGGATTATTATGTTTACCGATGATCCCAATTTCAGAGGTGCCTGGTATGGCACCAATAAATTATTTTTAAATGCTTTGTTCTTTGGCGGACTTACCAATGTTCCCAGAGTAAATTAGACATCTGGTCAGTGAATGCATACCTTCCATTTGAATACACTGGTTTTTATATAGGCTTTACTTGTTTGCCATACAGAAAGTATTGATTTATCTCTGTACACTTTAACTAATTCTATGCTTAAGAAAATCGCATTATTATTATCTGCAGTGATGGTTATTCTCATTGCAATTGTTCTTGTAAAAACCATTCAATTCAGCAAACCCATTCCGGTAAAAGAATCCCTGGCAATTCCTGCTTTACCAGATTCAGTGGTTTCGCATATGCAACAGGCTATCCATTTTAAAACCGTAAGCTTTGGCTCCAATCTGCCGATAGATTCCGCAGCTTTCAAAGAATTCTGGCAATTCGTTGGTAAGAGTTATCCATTGGTAACAAAATCATTAACCCAACAATCCTTTAATGAATTCAGTCGCGTATTTAAATGGGAAGGGAAACACCCTGAATTGAAACCCTATGTTTTCATGGCCCATATAGATGTGGTACCTATTGAAAAAGCAACAGAAAAACAATGGACCGTTCCTGCTTTCGGCGGAATACTCAAAAACGATCAGATTTATGGACGTGGTGCCGCAGATGATAAAGCCTGTGTAATCAGTATACTGGAAACAGTAGAGAAATTATTGAAACAGGGGTTTCAACCCGAAAGGACTATCTATCTTAGTTTTGGACATGATGAAGAAATTGGTGGTCCTCGTGGTGCAGGCACCATTGCCAATTGGTTCAAAGAAAATAAAATTCATCCTGAAGTAGTAATAGATGAAGGTGGTATGATTACCAAAGAGCATTTCCCTGAATTGAAAAGACCCATCGCATTGATTGGGGTTACCGAAAAAGGGTACATGTCATTTTTAGTAAGTGTTCAACTCGAAGGCGGTCATAGTTCTATGCCTGTTCCTGAAACAGCGATCGACATACTTTGCAAGGGACTCGTTAACCTTAGAAAAAAACAAATGCCCTATAAAATATTACCGCCATTACAGGAAATGCTGCAAAGAGTGGGCCCGGGTCTTTCTTTTGTGCAAAGAATGGCAATAGCCAATCAATGGCTATTCGAGCCCATACTGGTAAAAGGTTTGGAAAAAGACAAAGGCACCAATGCCATGTTGCGCACAACCATTGTACCTACCATTTTGCAGGCGGGTATCAAAGACAATGTAATACCCGGACTGGCAACCGCAACAGTGAATACCCGGATTCTTCCCGGTCAGTCGATAGAAGAAGTAGAAGCATTTATTAAAAAACAAATGAACGATGATCGTATTGTTGTCAAAAGAACCGGACCGGCCAGCGAAGATGGCCCACCTGTTTCCATTGAAAGTGTTGCTTTTAAAAAAGTAGAAGCTGCCACTTACCAAGTAATGAAAGATGTGATCCCTACCCCATTTGTTATGATTGGCGGTACCGATTCAAAATACTTTCAACCCATTGCTGATGGCGTAATCAAATTCACCCCCGGCATTGACCCCAAAGGTTTTCATGGAGTTGATGAAAGAATCAATAAATCTGATTTGGCAAGGATGATGTTCTTTTATGAGTTGCTGATGAAAGATGCAGGGAGATAAGTAATTAATAATTAGCAATTAATAATTATTAATTGCTTTTACTCAATGATTTCCATTTCCATGTTGGGCAGATGAAGCAATTACGGCAGTGGCAACCAATAAGCCAAGCCCTACCCCGGTAGCCCTATTTCGGGAGACATAAAACTTATCCCCATTGGGTGATTGTACATATTTGAATTCAGAAGGCCTGATAGGCGCTTTAACTATCTCAGTAATATAAAAATGATGCTCCTGAACAAACTCTTTTTGTGCCGAATCAGGAATGCTAAAAGTGAGATAGGTTTTAAATACCAATGGAGATTCGACCTGAGTAAATTTGGCTATTTTGATTCTTTCCTGAATGACGCTGTCGTAATTGAAATAGGGCTCTTTCACAAATTTTTCATCGGGTATACTATCAAAGAACTGATCAGTAAGATGAATCGGAACCAAATCAATATAAGTATGCGCTGGAATAAACAATACCTGTTGTGGTATATTAGTATTCACAGTAACAATTCCACGATTAATGCTATTCACCTCTATGGCTCCGGAATAAAGGCTGATGGCTTTATCATTTACAACTAATGAAGATCGTCCCAGATCAAGTTGCAGGCTTTTATTCATCCGATTACTAATCGTAAGATGCAAGGGGCCATAATTACCGTAAAACTGGTATGTGACCTGAAGGCTATCGGCTATATCCGCAAATCCATTCTCCCTTTTGAGAGAAATATCCGGAGTATCCAGTTTCAAATACCGATAAGAAGTACATGAGCTGAGTGTAAGAATCAATGCGAAGGGTAAAAAATATTTCACGTGATTTTTCAATAAATCTATTATTGAAACATCAGCTTATCTGTTAAAAGGGTCTTAATTAACCCTTATTTAGAAAATTATAGCTTAACAACTAATTCAAATCTAGCTGTACAATTCTATCCTCAAATCCTGTACCCGCTTATCTTCCATATACTCATCAAATGTCATTAACCGATCGATGATACCCTTTGGTGTTAACTCGATTACCCGGTTGGCAACAGTTTGTATAAAAGTATGGTCATGGGAGGTGATTAATACCACACCCGGGAAAGTCTGACAGCCTTCATTGAAACTCTGGATACTTTCCAGATCCAGGTGATTGGTAGGTTGATCGAGTATTACGAGATTGGGGTTTTGCAGCATCATCCTGCTTACCATACAACGTACTTTTTCTCCGCCGCTTAATACATTTGTTTTCTTCTGGATATCATCCCCGCTAAATAACATTTTACCCAGGAAGCCGCGGATAAAAGGTTCATCCGCATCGGTTACATGGGCAGGAACAAACTGACGCAACCAATCCATCAGGCTCAGTCCTTCCGTAAAAAATTCCTGGTTTTCCTGTGGCAGGTAGGCTTTGGTAATCGTAGTACCCCACTCAAACTTACCTGTATCTGCCTTCATCTTATCATTGATGATTTCAAAAAAATTCGTAACCGCCAAGGGATCCCTGCTCAGAAAAGCGATTTTCTCGCCTTTATTAATGCTGAAATTTACTTTGTCAAACAGTTTTCTTCCATTCACACTCTTACTCAGGTTCTCAACATTCAGAATCTGGTTACCCACTTCACGCAATGGCTGGAAAATAATACCAGGATATTTACGGTTGGAAGGTTCAATCTCTTCAATCACTAATTTTTCCAAAGCTTTCTTCCGGGAAGTTGCCTGTTTGCTCTTAGAAGCATTCGCTGAGAATCGGGCGATGAAATCAAGCAGGTCCTTTCGTTTATCTTCATTCTTTTTATTCTTATCACTGATCTGCCTGCTGATCAATTGTGATGATTCATACCAGAATGTATAATTACCCGTGAATGTTTTGATTTTGGATCTGTCCACATCCGCCACATGCGTACAAATGGTATCCAGAAAGTGACGATCGTGACTAACCACCAACACGATATTTTCATAATCCGCCAGAAAATTCTCGAGCCAGCCGATGGTTTCTATGTCCAGTCCGTTGGTAGGCTCATCCAATAACAATATATCCGGGTTACCAAAAAGGGCCTGTGCCAATAATACCCTCACTTTAAACGTACTGGGTATATCTTTCATCAGACTCTGGTGCATTTCTTCTTTTACACCCAAACTGCTTAATAAGCTTCCGGCATTGCTTTCTGCCTCGTAACCGCCCATCTCCCCAAATTCTCCTTCCAGTTCCCCTGCTTTCATCCCGTCTTCTTCGGTAAAATCTGCTTTGGCATAAATGGCATCACGCTCATGCATCACATCCCATAAACGCTTATGTCCCATTAACACGGTATTCAATACAGTACACTCATCAAATTCAAACTGATTTTGCTTCAACACGGCCATACGCTCGCCGGGAGTAATTTCAACCGTGCCTTTATTGGGTTCTATTTCACCACTCAGGATCTTTAAAAATGTAGATTTCCCGGCACCATTTGCCCCAATCACACCATAACAATTCCCTTTAATGAAATTGATATTTACCTCATCAAACAATACCCTTTTGCCATATGCCAGGGTGATATTTCTTGCACTGATCATTTGTTTTGCGCTGTTTTTCGGCGGCAAAAGTAAGGTTTCGTAACGGATTTGAGGGTAAGATGTTGAAAACAGTTACCGGGAATAATAGTGCTAAAAGCCGCTTAAATAATTAAATTTAACCTTCGTTCAGTTAAAAAATCATCTGCCAGTTTTATTTTCAACAAAACCAAAATCGCCATTATGCTTTCCAAGATCAACCCATTTCTTACCCTATTATTGATCGTTGCCATTTTATCTGGCTGCCAGACAACCCAGAAAGACACCCGACTGGATAAAGCTTCACGTGAAAATAAAAATGGTTGGATCTATGTGCACCTGGAAGGCTCTCCGGCTACCATCGGGTACCAGCATGGTTTTTTATTGGCCAATGATATTGACACTTCTGTTCAGGCAGTAAAACACCTGCTCACACATGAAACCAAAAAAGACTGGAATTTTTACAGAGATGCTGCCAGGAATTTTCTCTGGAATAAGCTGGACCGTGAATACAAAGATGAAATCAATGGAATTGTGGAAGGTCTTCAGGCAAAACACCTGAATTATGATAGTCTGGATATCACGGCCTATAATGCATTGGAAGAACTGGCTTACTACTATGTTCCGCAGGTACAGGAAAAAGAAAAAGCAGGTACGGGCCTAAACAAAGCACCTGGTAATTGCAGCGCTTTTATTGCCACAGGCAGTTATACCAGTGATGGAAAGATTGTGATCGGGCATAATAACTGGACCTCCTATATAACCGGTCAACACTGGAATGTAATCGCAGATATCGTTCCACAAAAAGGGAATCATATTTTGATGGATTGTATGCCCGGTTTTATTCATAGTGGGGATGATTTTCTCATTACGGCCAATGGATTGCTGATTACAGAAACGACCATTACACAGTTCATCGGGTTTGATACAACAGCAGTTCCTGAATTTGTTCGTGCCAGAAAAGCCGCGCAATACAGTAATAGTATTGATGATGTGATTAAATATTTTACCGATGGAAATAACGGCGGATACGCTAATGACTGGCTGATAGGTGATACCAAAACCAATGAAGTAGCCAAATTGGAACTGGGTCTTAAAAATACCATTGTCTGGCGCTCAAAAGATACCGCTATGATCGGTTCTAATTTCCCCAGCGATCCCAAGCTAATCAAAGAAGAAACCACGTTCAATGTAAACGACAAAACCAGTTCTCCCAATGCCCGCAAATTGCGTATGGAGCAACTGGTATTGGTTGATTTAAAAGGCAAATTAAATATTGAAACGGGTAAGCAGGTAGAAGGGGATCATGTGGATGCATTACAAAGTAAAAACGCCAATAACCGTTGCGTAATCTGCGGACATATCGATGAAGATGCCAAAGGATGTGCCGAATGGGATCTCCCCGCCTACTATCCTATGGGAGCCGTTCAGGGAAAAGTAACTACTGCCGATCTGGCCAAAAACATGCAACTATGGGCTCATATGGGTCACCCTTGCGGACAAGACTTTATCGGTGAAAAATTTTACAAAGCCCACCCCGAATTTGAATGGCAATCCAAGTACCTGAAGAATATGATCTCTTATCCATGGACTTTGTTTGAAGCAAAAAAATGAGTGGAAGGCAAAAAATGATTTTAGTTACCTACTGAATTTGGTTTTTGATTTTGGTTTAGTTTAGCTGCTTGCTTTTTGGCTGTTGGCTTTTGGATTCTGATCTACCATTCTGCTCTTGCACTTGGCGACTCTTCCAGAGAACTAAATTCTCCTGCCTGGTATTTATAGTAAGCGGTAATGGCAATCATGGCGGCATTATCGGTGCAGTATTCAAATTTGGGAATATAGGTTTTCCAGCCTTCCTTCTCACCCATTTGCTGCAAACCTGCTCTTAATCCACTATTGGCGCTTACACCACCGGCTATACAAACGTTTTTTACACCTGTTTCTGTAACCGCTTTTTTTAGCTTTTTGAGAAGTATCTGTATTATAGTGTATTGAACTGATGCACAAAGATCATTGCGGTTCGTTTCAATAAAACCCTGTTCTTGTTTCTGTAAAAAATATAGAACGGAAGTCTTTAAGCCGCTGAATGAAAAATTCAATTCGGGTATTTGTGGTTCCGCAAATTTGAATTTCTTAGGGTCTCCTTCTTTGGCATATTTATCAACCAAAGGGCCGCCCGGATAAGGGAGTCCCAATAATTTCGCCGTTTTATCAAATGCCTCACCCGCAGCATCATCAATGGTTTCACCAATCACTTTCAAATCCAATGGCGAACGGGCCAGAACAATTTGTGTATGTCCACCGCTAACCGTTAAACATAAGAATGGAAAGGCAGGCCTTTCCTCCGGAATCAGGTTAGCCAATACATGCGCCTGCATATGGTGTACGGCAATCAAAGGTTTATCAAGCGATAAAGCCAAAGATTTGGCAAACTGTGCCCCCACCAAAAGACTTCCAATCAGTCCGGGTGACTGTGTATACGCAATGGCATTGATGGTGGCGAGTTGCGGGTTATGAATTAGAGGTTGTGCGTTACGGGTTGTGTGTTCAGGGAAAGCGATATCCAAAGCAGCGCTAACAACAGGCACAATATTTTGCATATGCGCCCTGCTCGCCAATTCAGGCACCACTCCCCCATATCGCTCATGAATGGTTTGATTGGCTATACAATTGGATAAAATTCTCCCATCCACACAAACCGATGCCGAAGTCTCATCACAAGAAGATTCTATTGCTAAAATAGAGATTGACAAATTACAAAAATTAACTGCTGATTAATTAGGTGATCAAATGCTTACCTATTCGTTCCGCACAAAATAATTTTCAAATTTTCAAATTCACAAATTTTCAAATTACTTAGTCCTTATCGCCACCACCGGATCCATCCTTGCTGCAATAGAAGCAGGTATAATACCCGAAACAATACCCAATATGATACAAATACTCAAGGCAAGACCAATAATATTACCTGCAATAAAAATCGGGAAGGGTAATACGGTACTGAGTACAAGCGATAATAATCCCACGAGACCCAGACCTATCAATCCGCCGATAATACATAAAAAGGCGCTTTCTATCAAAAACTCGGTAAGTATGGTTCGCTTTTTGGCGCCCAGGGCTTTTTTAAGACCTATCTGACTGGTTCTTTCTCTAACCGTTACAAACATGATATTGGCTACACCGAAAGCACCTACAATCAGGCTTAGGCCCGCAATCGCCCATCCACCCGCACTTACCTGGCCAAAAAATCCTTTTACCTGTTCGCTAAACATTGCCACATCATTACAACTGAAATTGTCTTCCGCAACGGGACTCAGTCTTCTTACCTGTCGCATTACCCCCACCAGTTCATCCTGTAAGGCTGCGGATGGAATATTGGGTTTGCCCTGGACCATGATAAAGGGGCTGCTATTATCCGGATTATAAATACTGGCAAAATACTGGTAAGCAACGATAACAGATTTATCATAGTCAAATCCACCCACAAAACTCTGCCCCTGTTTCTTGATCACGCCCACCACTATCAGCCTTTTACCGCTATAGGTAATTTCCGATCCGACTGCTTTTTCAGGGTTATCAAATAATTCATGAGCTACGGTATATCCAATGATGGCGGTAGGTGTTCCACGAAGAAACTCTGATTCGTTCAGGTACCGACCGTGTTCGATATCGATGGTTTGAATGGTATTGAACTCTTCGGATACTCCATACATATTTACACTGCTGAGTACATTATCCTTATAATCAATATTCACGGTATTGGACACAAAAATCGCTGCATTCGCCGCTAATTGACTCTTCACTTTAATAAAACGCATCTCCTCGATTTTCATAGGCGGACGCTTCATATATTTCCACCAGGGATAATCATTGCCCCCGCCATAATTCCATTTGTCAACATAAATGGTATTGTTTCCAAAGGATTTGATATCGTTCTGCACTTTCCTTTCCAGGCTGTCAACCGTTGCTAATACGCCAATAATACAGAAGATACCGATGGTGATCCCAAAAAGAGAAAGAAAAGTCCGCAATTTGTTTACCCAAAGCTCCTGAACCGCCATGCGGAAACTATTCCATAATATGCTTAATAGTTTTAACATGGTTCAAATGTAAGAGAGCTTGGGCTTAGACGGAAGTATTTTTATGTAAACGGTAGCATCTGCTGTTCAGGAATCCGTCCGATTCCCGAACAGTAAACTCAACAACCGAACTTTTTAGTATGATTTTCGTCATATATAATAGATTGTAAAGCTTGCATAGGAATAAAATGCTGACAAAAAAATTTTTGGTTTAGAGTATAGCATTGCTTCCTGCGCTATTTTTGCAGCGATTTTATCAAATACAAACTTGCACTATGACCTGGAAACAAGTCTTCACTTCATCGGTAGGAAAGAAACTGGTGATGGCATTTACCGGCATTTTTCTGATACTTTTTCTGATTGTTCATGCCGGACTGAACGCCTGTATCTGGGCCAATGACGGTGGTGAAATGTTCAGTAAAGGGGCCCATTTTATGGGTGCCAACTGGGTTCCTCGTGTATTAGAGATCGGGTTGTTTGTGGGTCTGATCCTGCATATTATCCAGGGCCTGATGCTGGAATTCAGTAATCGCGGTAAAAAAGCAATCGGATATGCAGTCAGCTATAGCAAAGGCAGTAAATGGTATAGCAGAAGCATGGGCTTACTCGGAACCCTGATTTTATTGTTCCTCGTGATGCATCTTTATCATTTCTGGTTACCTAACCGTTCACACCAGGGGTTCTTACTGGGTGAAGAGATCAATCTGTACGAAAAAATGAAATTAGTGTTCAGTGAATTATGGGTGGTAATCCTGTATGTGCTGGGTTGTCTTTCCTTAGGGTATCACCTCGCACATGGTTTCCAAAGCGCTTTCCGCACTTTGGGCGTGCATAACAAACGCTATAATTTATTGATTACTTCAATAGGATATGGATTTTCCATCTTTATCCCATTGGCATTTGCCATGATGCCTGTGAGTTTTTATCTAGGATGGATTGGTTGATAATTAGTAATTAACAATTAATAATTAGTAACCAAAACTGATTAGTAAGAACTGGAATCAGAACAAACCTCAAATCTTCAAACCTCTCATATGTTAGATGCAAAAATTCCGGCAGGTCCTTTGGATGATAAATGGACAGAGTATAAGGGTCATTGTAAACTGGTAAATCCTGCCAATAAGCGCAAATTGGAAGTGATTATTGTGGGTACAGGATTGGCTGGGGCTTCTGCTGCTGCTTCCCTGGGTGAGTTGGGATATAAAGTGAAAGCATTTTGTTTTCAGGATTCTCCCCGTCGTGCTCACTCCATTGCCGCTCAGGGTGGTATTAATGCTGCCAAAAATTATCAGAATGATGGAGATAGTGTTTTCCGTCTTTTTTATGATACCATTAAAGGGGGTGATTACCGCGCACGTGAATCCAATGTACATCGCCTCGCTGAAGTGAGTGTCAATATTATTGACCAGTGTGTAGCACAAGGTGTTCCTTTTGCCCGTGAGTATGGTGGATTATTGAGTAACCGTTCTTTCGGTGGTACACAGGTGCAAAGAACTTTTTATGCTGCCGGACAAACCGGTCAGCAGTTATTAATAGGTGCTTACCAGGCCCTCGAGCGCCAGCTAGCATTGGGTAATGTGAAAATGTATAGTCGCCATGAAATGCTCGAGATCGTTAAGATTGATGGAAAAGCAAGAGGTATCATTGCCCGCGACCTGGTGAGTGGTAAACTGGAAAGACATTTTGGTCATGCTGTATTACTTTGTTCCGGCGGATATGGTAATGTATTTTACCTGTCAACCAATGCTATGGGCAGTAATGTTACCGCAATCTGGAAAGCACATAAACAAGGTGCAGCATTTGCCAACCCATGTTTTACACAAATACACCCTACCTGTATACCGGTAAGCGGCGATCACCAGTCCAAACTGACCCTGATGTCAGAATCTCTGCGTAATGATGGCCGGATCTGGGTGCCTTTGAAAAAAGGAGATAACCGAAAAGCAAGTGAAATACCGGAAGAGGAAAGAGATTATTACCTGGAAAGAAGATACCCTGCATTTGGTAACCTCGTTCCCCGCGATGTAGCATCCAGGGCCGCTAAAGAAAGATGTGATGAAGGATTTGGAGTAGGTACCAG
>Ga0316220_1000278_pt1 | contig 80641 bp, 77 predicted proteins | sample TBH18005metaG_FD_203632 | JGI IMG/M metagenome (GOLD analysis project Ga0316220, IMG submission 203632) | Freshwater microbial communities from Trout Bog Lake, Wisconsin, USA - TBH18005 | ecosystem: Environmental > Aquatic > Freshwater > Lake > Hypolimnion/Profundal zone | place: USA: Wisconsin... | reverse complement strand
ACCATGGCCTGGGGGATGAAGATGGCGAGGATGCCGAGGATCCAGAACCAGACGTGGTTGGAGCCCTGGCGGGCGGCGATGCCGCTCCAGGTGATGCCTACGACGAGGATGATCTGCATCATCACCAGATCGCCGAGGCGCAACTCGCGCTTGAGTGCGTGGGTGTGCGTCGGGGGTGCGGCGTCTGGCTGGCTCATGGGGAAGAGAGTGGCGGACTACTTGTGCGCGCCTCCATTGGCTGCGATGGCGGCGTCGATGGAGGAGAAGAGCTGCGTGACGTCGTCCACGTACTGCGGGCCGTGCGGCGTGGCGATGAAGATGGTGGGGGTCTGCTGCAGGCCGACGCGCTCGCCAAGCGCGCGATCCTCCTTCACCTTGGCGGCGAGCTGACCGGAGGGGTCCACGACGAAGGGCCAGACGATGCCGTGAATGATGGCGAAGTGCTTGGTGAAGGCGAGCAGGTCGGATTTGTCGCCGATGCCTCGCTGAGCCTTGAAGACCTCGCCACGGTACTCATCGGCGAGCGCCGGATTGTGCAGCGTGTCCTTGAAGTAGCGGGCGTTGACGGCGGCGTCGAAGCTCCAGATGTGCATGGGGAGGGGGAAGTCCTTGCGGATGACGGGAATCTTGTACTTGGCGGCGGCGTCGCGTTCGATGGGGAAGGAGTGGGCGCAGGCCGGGCACTCGAGGTCCTCGAAGACCCAGAGGGCGACGCGCGAGCCGGCGGGAGGACGAATCATGGAGGTGTCTTTGAAGGTGGGAGCCGGTGCCGGGCCAAACTGGGCGCGTGCGGGAGCGAGGGCTGCGAAGAGAAGGGCGGCGAGGACGATGAGTTTGCGCATAGTGATTGGACGCAACTGCCTTTCCAAAGGTGTTGAGACCATTCTATGCGAGGAATCGCGCGAAAGGCGTTGCGGGCCGATTCGAGCGGCTACTCTGATTTCTGGGAGAAGGTGTGGATGCCACACTCTAGTTTTTTTCCGCCCCAGCGGCCAGAGCGGGGGTTGGCGGGGTCGTCGGAGAGCGTGGTGCAGGGCTGGCAGCCGATGCTGGTGTAACCCTGCGCGTAGAGCGGGAGGGCGGGGATGTTGTGCAGGGCGGCGTAGGCTTCGACCTGCGCCCAGTTCCAATCGGCGAGCAGGCTGATCTTCTTGAGGTGCTTTCCGGAGGGTGTGGTGTGGTCCTCGATCTTGCGCAGACCGGCGCGGGTGGGCGACTGCTCACGGCGTAGGCCGGTGAACCAGAGGTCGAAGGGCTGGAGCGAGCGCATGAGCGGCTCGACCTTGCGCGCCTGACAGCAGGCGGAGGGCTCGACGATGTAGAGCAGGCCGCGGGAGGCCTCCTGCTCGGCCACGGTAGTGAGCGGCATGGCATTGATGAGGTTGAGGTTCCACTCGGCGGCCATGCGGTCGCGGTAGACGAGCGTCTCCGGGAAGTGGTAGCCGGTCTCGAGAAAGATGACGGGAATCTGCGGCCAGTGGCGGAGCAGGTGGTGGAGCACAACCATGTCCTCGAGTTGAAAGCTGCTGGTGAAACAGGCGGGCGCGCTGGGCGCGGCGGAGAAGATGGCTGCGGCCAGCGCGGCGGCGGAGAGTGGCTCGGGATCAGCGATGAGGGTGAGATTGGTGGTCATGGCTTGTCCTGCTTTGGCTGCGCGCCATTCAGTTGCTGCGCAAGTTTGGCGGCGGCATCGGAGTCGTTGGGTGGCAGAGCGCCAGCGACGAGGATTGTCTGCTCCTCAAGGAAGCGGCGGAGGGTGGCCAGGGTCTGCGGCGTGAGGAGCGTGGAGGTGATGGCGACTGCGCCTGCGAGTTGGGCGGCGCGTACGGCCGGAACGATGCCAGCGGGTCCGATGTGTTCGTCGTCGAGCAATACGACGCGTTCGCCGCGGACGGTCAGCTCGTCGGCCAGCATCTCTGCGACGGCGGGGCGGCCGGCGACGAGGATGAGGCTGGGGAGTGTGGCGGCGGCAACCGTGGCGGGGCGGTCGAGGACGGATTCAATCATTACCGCGCCGACGGTGGCGTTGGTGAGCGGCTCGATGAGAATCATGCTGCCGGTGAGTCGGTTTTCGGCGTAGGAATCGAAGAAGAGCGGGAGGCTGGTCTCGAACTCAACCTCGCCGATGTCGTTCATCTCCAGACGCTGCGCGGGTAGGTGGGCGAAGCTGTTGACGTCCACGCGGTGGCGGATGTGCTTGACGCGGGCGCGGACAGTGCGCGTGGTGTGCTTGGCGAGGTAAGTGTGGCCGACAGCGAGCGGAGTCTCGTGCATCCAGACGACCTTGGCCGTGAAGTTGTGGGCGGCGTGGGGGAGCGCGTCAGGTCGGACGAGCATGTCGCCGCGGCTGAGATCAATCTCGTCTTCAAGTTCGACGGCGACGGACTGTGGATTGGATGCGACTGCGATGTTGCCGTCGAAGGTGACGATGGATTTGATGCGCGACTGCTGGCGCGAGGGGAGCGAGAGGACGGTGTCTCCGGCGCGGAGGATGCCGCCGGCGACCTGACCGGCGAAGCCGCGGAAGTTGGCGTCGGGGCGCAGGACAAGCTGCACGGGAAAGCGCAGAGCGCTGGTGGCGGCGCGGGGAATGGGGAGGGTCTCAAGGTATTCGAGCAGCGTGGGGCCGCTGTACCAAGGCATGTTGCTGCCGCGGGTGACGACATTGTCGCCGACGAGCGCGCTGACGGGAACGATGTGGACGCTGTTGAGGCCGAGGTGCTGGGCGAGGGCGCGGAACTCGGTGGAGATTTCGTTGAAGCGCTGCTCGGAGTAGTCGGCAAGGTCCATCTTGTTGACGGCGGCGAGGACGTGCGGGATGCCGAGCAGCGAGGCGATGAAGGTGTGGCGGCGCGACTGCGGGAGCACACCCTTGGAGCCGTCGATGAGGACGATGGCGACGTCGGCAGTGCTGGCGCCGGTGGCCATGTTGCGCGTGTACTGCTCGTGGCCGGGGGTGTCTGCAATGATGAACTTGCGTTTGGATGTGGAGAAGTAGCGGTAGGCGACGTCGATGGTGATGCCCTGCTCGCGCTCGGCACGGAGGCCGTCGGTGAGCAGCGAGAAATCAATGTGGCCACCGGAGGCGCGATTGACGCGGCTGCTCTTGATGCTGGCGAGTTGATCCTCGTAGACGCTCTTGGTGTCGTGCAGGAGGCGGCCGATGAGTGTGGACTTGCCGTCGTCCACGCTGCCAGCGGTGGTGAAGCGCAGCATCTCGTGGTCGAGGTGGGCGTCGAGGAAGGACTGGAAGGCCGCGGATGGGTGTGCGGACGGTTGCGAGTCCATCACGCTGGCGGTTTTGGTGGGCGTGTGCATCAGAAGTAGCCCTCGCGCTTTTTCGTCTCCATGGAGCCTTCCTCGTCGTGGTCGATGGCGCGGTTCTCTCGCTCGGAGCGGCGGAAGGTGATGAGTTCCTCGATGATCTCCGGCAGGGTGGCGGCAGTGGACTGGATGGCACCGGTGCAGGGCATGCAGCCGAGCGAACGCATGCGCACGGTCATGCGCTGAATCTTTTCGTTGGGGAGCAGATGCGTCTCGGGGTAAACGACGACGATGGAGTTGCCGCGGACGACGACGTCGCGCTGCTGCGCGAAGTAGAGCGGGACGATAGGAATCTTCTCGACGTAGATGTAGAGCCAGATGTCGAGCTCGGTCCAGTTGGAGAGTGGGAAGACACGGATGCTTTCGCCTTTGCGCAGGCGGGAATTGAAGAGGTTCCAAAGCTCGGGGCGCTGGTTCTTGGGATCCCACTGGCCGGCGGGATCGCGGAAGCTGTAGACGCGCTCTTTGGCGCGGGATTTCTCCTCGTCGCGGCGCGCGCCGCCGAAAGCTGCGTCGTAGCCGCCCTCGGCGAGGGCGTCGAGCAGGGAGCGCGTCTTGAGCAGGCCGCAGCAGTTCTGGGTGCCGAGGCTGAATGGATTGGCTCCGTTGGCGATGGCGTCCTCGTTGCGATGGACGATGAGCTTGGCTCCCAGTTCGCGGGTGTAGCGGTCGCGGAACTCGAGCATCTCGGGGAACTTGTAGCTGGTGTCCACGTGCAGGAGGGGGAATGGGATGCGCCCGGGGTGGAAGGCCTTCTGCGCCAAGCGGAGCATGACGGATGAGTCCTTGCCGATGGAGTAGAGCATGACGGGGCGCGCGAACTCGGCGACGGCCTCGCGGAGGATGAAGACGGATTCGGCCTCGAGCGCCTGCAGGTGGTTGAGGCGCGCGGGGGTGAGCAGCGCGTTCACCGAAGACTGGGCGGAGGATGCGGCGGATTGGGGAAGCGTGGCGCTCATGTTGCGACTCTGGTGCGGCCGCTCGGCTTGGCGGACGGGGATGATGGACTCTGGCTGTTGCGTTCGGCGGCGCTGGTCAATTGGATGCCTGGAGCCTGGCAGAAGCTTCTGCAATGCCTGACTAGCACGCCCAACAATCGCGCAGAAACCGTGTAGCTCCAGTGTAACCGCGCCGGTGAATCCTGTGTGTCTGGCTCAGGTATAGCAAGCGTGGATGTTTGACAGGCCGTGGCGGGTTTCGTAATCTGAAATTGGACACGGTCGATGAGAACCATCTCTCCATCCCGCATTTGTTGTATGTGTTGCTGTCGCTAGACGCACGTCTGGCCGCGACCACTTTTCCCCAAAGACAACTGAATGCAACCGCCCCACAGGTGCTTTATTCGCCTGAAAGGCAACGAGAGCAGAGATGACCGTAACCCACAACAACCTGAGCACAATTTCCCTGCACCGCTGGATGTGTATGCGGCCGCGGATGTGTTGCCGGCGATGTTGCCGCCGACGTTGCTGAATATCAGCACCCTACTCGGCAGGCAACAACGCACGGACAACCTCAATCCGCCCGTGAGCCGCCGAAGGGATGTGCTGCCGGGCCACAACATTCTTAGGAGACGAGTGATGCACAGCAGATGGAAGATATATGCAGCAGCCGCAGTGGTGGCACTTTTCGGAGTACGGACTGCGCCCGCACAGGATGCCCCTGGAGCAGACGTTCAACAGCAACTGCAACAACTGCAACAGAAGGTGGCCGATCAGCAGAAGGAACTTGAGGCGCTGAAGTGGAGTTCGTCGCAGGCAGCTCCGGCTCCCGAAAAAAAGGCAGACAGCGACAAGGACACGTCGCTGTTTATCAAGATTGGCGGGGCGAAGATCACGCCGGGCGGCTGGGCCGACTTCACGTCCATCTACCGCACCACGGACGTGGGCAGCGGGTTTACCACCAGCCTGGCCTCCATCCCCTACAACAACACCGTGGCGGGCGGCTTGAGCGAGAACCGGCTGACGGCTGCGAACTCGCGGTTGACGGCACGCGTGGAAGAGGCAGTTGGCAAGGCAAAGGTGGTCGGCTACATTGAGACCGATTTCAACGGCTACCAGCCTGGCAACGCCTATGTGAGCACGAACTCGGACAGCTTCCGACTGCGCTTCTTCTATGGCGACGTGACGCTGGGCAAGTGGCAAGTGCTGGCCGGGCAGTCGTGGTCGCTGCTGACGCCGAACCGCCGGGGCATCACAGCGTACTCCAGCGATGTGTACAACACGATGGACATTGACACGTCGTACAACGCCGGCATTATGTACGCGCGGCAGGCGCAGATCCGCGCGGTGTACAACTTCACGCCGGGCGTGGCGCTGGCACTTTCGGCCGAGAACCCGGAGCAGTACACGGGCTCGGCGGTGAGCTTCCCTTCGCTGTTCAGCACCAACGAGGTGGACATCAACTCCAGCACGGGATCGGGCGGCGCAACGGCCACGCCAAACCTGCATCCGGACGTGATAGCAAAGCTGGCGGTTGACCACAACTTCGGACAAAAACTGTGGCACGTTGAGCTCAACGGGTTGTTGACACCGATTGCCATCGAGACGCCGGTCTCTGTGACCAAGAGCACGACGGCCAAGGATATCCGCGAGGGCAGCGGAGTTTCCGTGAACGCGAACCTGGAGATCTTCCGTGGTTTCCACTTGATTGCGGACACATTCTGGAGCGATGGCGGCGGGCGCTATATCGGCGCGCTGGGACCGTCGTTCGCTGTGGCGCAGTGGGGCGCGACAACAGCTCCCTTCACCGTGCAGAAAATCCACTCGGGAGCCGGGCTGGGCGGATTTGAGTGGCAGGCCACCAAGAACACACTGGTGGGGCTGCTCTATGGCGGCGCGTACTTTGGGCGCATCAGCTCCGTGGATCCGAGCGGCGCCAAGCCGACCGTGGGCTACGGCTTCACCAGCAGCGCCAACACGAACAACCGCTACGTTCAGGAGGGCACGTTCGCCTCGACCACCAACCTTTACAAGAGCGCGACGTATGGTGCGGTGCAGCTGATTACGCAGTTCAGCTACATCGAGCGTACGCCGTGGACGGTGGCGACGGGCGCGCCCAAGAACGCGCATGTGTTCGAGAGTTACCTCGACCTGCGCTATGTGATTCCGTAAGGCCAACCAGGCGGGACGGCCACAAACTGGCCGTCCCAACTTCCCACACACATCCATGAGGAGAGATTGAGATGAAGAAGACGATTGGACAAGTGGTTCGCGGAGTTGCCGTTTCCGTGCTGGCAGTGTTGCTGCCCGCTGCGGCGACGGCGCAGACGACGGTGCGTGTTGGATTTTTCCCCAACATCACGCACGCGCAGGCTCTGGTTGGCCAGGCCGGTGGTGACTACCAGCTTGCGCTGGGGTCGAACAATCCGATTGAGTGGAAGCAGTTCAATGCGGGGCCTTCGGTGATTGAGGCGCTGTATGCGGGCGCGATTGACGTTGCGTTCATTGGGCCGAGCCCGACCATCAGCGGCTACGTGAAGTCGAGCGGCGCGGCGCTGCGTGTGATTGCAGGCGCATCGTCGGGCGGGGCTGAGCTGGTGGTGCGCAACGGTGCCAACATCCACGGACCGAACGACCTCCACGGCAAGACGGTGGCCACGCCACAGTTGGGCAACACACAGGATGTGGCGCTGCGCGAGTGGCTGGTCGGCCATGGATTGAAGACGGTGGAGAAGGGCGGCGATGTGCGGGTTCTGCCGGCCGCAAATCCGGACCAGCTCACACTCTTCCAGAAGGGGCAGTTGGACGCAGCGTGGGCACCGGAGCCGTGGGCGACGCGGCTGGTTCATGACGGCAGCGGCAGCATTCTGGTGGACGAGCGTGACCTGTGGCCCAATCGCCAGTTCACAGCAGCGCACGTGATTGTGAGCACCAAGTTCCTGCAGGCGCATCCGGATCTGGTAAAGAAGTTCCTGCAGGCGCACGTGCATGTAACGGAGTGGATCCAGGCGAATCCGGCGGAGGCCAAAAACTTGATTAACTCGCAGATTCAGAAGACCACCGGAAAATCGCTGCCGGCGGTTATCCTGAATGAAGCGTACTCGCGGCTGGACGTGACCTACGACCCCATTGCGTCGTCGGTGTACACGTCGGCGCAGCATTCGGTGGACGCCGGGTTCCTGCGGACACTGCCGGATCTGAGCCATCTGTATGACCTGAACCTGCTGAACCAAGTTCTCAAGGAGCAGAACAAAAAGCCGATTCAATGAACCTTCCCCATGAACAGCCCGTAGCGGAGACGATGCGCCTGGTGACGAACCGGCGCATCGTGCCGCATAATGCGCGGATTGCCCTGCGCGGCGTGGAGCAGAGCTTTGCCGCCACAAAAGGGCCGCGCGTGCTTGCGCTGGACAATATCAATTTGGAGATTTCTCCGGGGGAGTTTCTGTGCGTGGTGGGGCCATCGGGCTGCGGCAAGACTTCCCTGCTCTCGCTCATCGCCGGGTTGAGCTTTCCTTCGCGCGGGCAAGTGCAATTGAACAACAAGCCCGTGACGGGGCCGGGCACGGACCGGATTCTTATCTTCCAAGAGCATGGACTGTTCCCGTGGCTGACGGCGCTGGGCAACGTGGAGTTTGGACTCAAGATGCGCGGCATGAAGAAGGTGGAACGGCGTGAACGAGCCATGCACCACTTGCAATTGGTGCATCTGGAGCAGTTTGCGGAGAGCTATCCGCACCAACTCTCCGGCGGCATGCGGCAGCGTGTGGCGATTGCACGTGCATTGGCCACTGAACCGCGCGTATTGCTGATGGACGAACCGTTCGCTGCGCTGGATGCGCAGACGCGCGACCTGCTGCACGATGAACTGGAGCGCATCTGGACAGAGACGAGTTGCACGGTGGTGTTTGTGACACACAACATCCGCGAGGCGGTGCGTCTGGGCGACCGTGTGGTGGTGCTGACCTACCGGCCCGGGCGCATCAAGGCAGAGTTCAGGGTAGAACTGCCGCGGCCACGGCACATCGAGGAAGGCAACGTGGCACGGCTGTCGGCGCGCATTCTGGGCGTGATGCGCGAGGAGATTACCAAGTCGGTGGAGGCGGAGTACACGCGATGAACCGGCTGCTCAAGAACGTGGTGTTCTACGCGGTGCTGCTGGGCGCGTGGTACGGTGTGGCGCGTGCGCACATCTGGCCGCCGTATCTGGTGCCGGCGCCGGGCGATGTGTGGCTGGCGCTGCACGACGGCTTCAAGGACGGCAGCATCTGGATTGGCATCCGCATTAGCATGGTGCGCGTGGTGGTGGGGTATCTGCTCTCGGTTGTGCTGGGATTCGTGCTGGGACTTGGAATCTCAACGAGCAAGTTTCTGGAAGACACGCTGGGACGGCTGCTCACCAGCTTGCAGTCGCTGCCCAGCATCTGCTGGCTGCCGTTGGCGATTTTGTGGTTTGGGCTGTCGGACAAGGCCATCTATTTTGTGATTGTGATGGGCTCGATGTTCTCGATTGCGATGAGCATGGAGAGCAGCCGTGCGGCGATTCCGCGCATCATCCCCATGGCGGGACGCAACCTTGGCGCAAGCGGCATCAAGCTATTCTGGTACGTACTGCTGCCAGCCAGCCTGCCGCACCTTGTGAGCGGACTGAAGCAGGGGTGGGCATTTGCGTGGCGCGCGCTGATCTCGGCGGAGATGATCATCATCTCACTGGGACTGGGGCAACTGCTGATGACCGGCCGCGACTTGAACGACATGAGCCAAGTGCTGGCGATTTTGCTGGTCATTCTCGTGCTGGGCTGGGCAATTGACTTGATTGTCTTCCGGCAGCTTGAGCACCGTGTGGCGGCGCGCTGGGGGCTGCAGCAGCCGTCGTAGCTGGACGCGGCGGCCGGTTGCGGCGACACTTAAGGAGCGGGCGCATCCATGAGAGCACCGACGGTATCTGAAAGCTTGGGTAGGACTGCCATCGCTACGACACGACAACTTCGAAAAGGCGCGATGAGCGCGGCGGCTCTGTTGCTGGCGTTGGCGGTTCTCTCTGCACGGGCCGAGGGAACCGCTGAGAGCCTGCCGGACAGTCCCAGCGCGGTGGTGGCATACAATCTGGCTGGCAGCGTGCCCGCGGGGCCAGTGACGAAGGATGTGCTGCGGCTCTCGCTGGCGGAAGCAATCGAGCGTGGACTGGCACACAATCTGGCGGTTCTTACCGCGATACAGCAGGAGCGCTTCCTCCATGGAGAGCGGCTGGGCGTGGAGAATTATCTGCTACCGCAGATCAATCTGTCGGGCTTTAGCAGCACAGAGAGCGAAGACCTGGCTGCGTTGGGATTCAGTCAGACATTTCTGGCAAAGCTTGGATACCCGCCGGGGTCTGTGCCAAACATCATCAAGACAGACTTTACCGGCGCGCAAGTGAGCGTGGGGCAACAACTTTTCAACGGTCAAGCCATGTGGTTGTATCGCGCGGCTCGAGCCGAAAACGAAGCAGCTCAGATGGACACGCTGAACGCCCACGGCGGTGTGGTGGAGGCCGTGGGGGCGCAGTATCTGAGCGTGCTGGCAGCGGAGGCCGAGGCGGAGAACGCCGAGGCTCTGCTGCGCGCCGACCAGAAGGCATTCGAGCAGGCCCACGAGAGGCATCGGGCGGGCGTGGCCACCGGGCTGGACGAGTTGCGCGCTCAGGTGCAGATGCAGACGCAGCAACAAGCTGCCGTCGAAGCAGAGGCCTCGCTGGTCAAAGCGCGCATGGCGTTGAACCGCATGATTGGCTTGGCCGCGGAGCAGGCGGTGGATTTGACGGACGCGGCACCTTACGCCGACGTGGCAATGTTACCGCTGGAGCAGGCGGAGGCGACCGCATATGCGCATCGTAAGGATTGGTTGGCACTGGAAGCGAGGCTACACTCAGCACGGCTACAGGTGCGGGCGACGCAGTGGGAGCGCGCGCCGGTGCTCTCCGCGGGCGGGTACTACGGCGTGATGGGGCAGACGGAGAGCCTTTATCACGGAGTGTTCCTGGTCGGTGGCTCGCTGACGTTGCCGCTCTTCCGCGAGGCGCAGTTGCGCGGCGAGCATGAGGCGGCGGCGGCGCAACTGGACGGAGTGCGCGCCCGCGAGGCCGATCTGCGGGCCATGATTCGCATCCAGTTGCGCGATGCGCAGATGGACGTGAATGCGGCCAGTGCGCTGGTGAAGTCGGCCGATTCGGCGCTGGATCTGGCGCGACAGGAGTTGGAAGATGTGAGCGCGCGCTTTGCCGCTGGCGTGGACGATAATCTGCCGGTGGTGCGGGCGCAATCGGCGATGGCGGCGGCGCACTCGGCTCATGTGCAGGCTCTGTACCAGTACAACGTAGCCAAGCTGGAGCTGGCGCGTGCAACCGGAGTGGTGGAGTCGCAGTACGCGGCCTACCTGTACTGAGGCGCGATGGCGATGGGAGACAACAGCGGACAATCGGCAACCAGTGGAGCGATACGGGCCTTCCGTTCGCGGGACTTCCGCTTGTATCAGACGGCGCGCCTGACGGCCATCATCGGCGCGGAGGCGCAATCGGTAGCTGTGGCCTGGTACATCTACCAGTTGACACACAGCGCGGCAATGCTGGGATTCACGGGGCTGGCGCTGTTTGTGCCTGGGCTCTTCTTCATGCTGCCGGCGGGACATGCGGCCGATCGATACGATCGGAGGCGGCTGATTTTGATGTGCTACGTGCTGCAAGCAGTGGCCTCGACGACGCTCTTCTGGTTGGCATTCGACGGCACGCACCACGTGGGGTGGGTTTACGCGGTGCTAGCGGTGATTGGAACGTCGCGGGCTTTTAGCGGACCGGCCAGTTCGGCGCTGGTTCCGCAGTTGGTGCCGAAAGACCACTTTGTGAATGCGGTGACCTGGGGAGCGACGACATACCAATTTGCGAACGTGGCCGGGCCCGCAGTGGGCGGGCTGCTCTTCGTGCTTCCACTGGGCGGGAGGATGAGTGCCCTGCATGGTGCGCCACTGGTCTTTCTTTTCACGATTGCGTGCATGCTGACGTTTCTGACGCTCATTGCGTCACTGCGCGTGCGTCCCGGCGTGGCAGACAAGCGTGAGTTCACGCTACAGACGCTCTTTGCCGGGCTGCATTATGTGCGAGCGAACAGGCTGCTGCTCGGCTCCATCTCACTGGACCTGTTCGCGGTGTTTCTGGGCGGGGCAGTAAGCCTGATGCCCATTTTTGCAAGCGAGATTCTGCACGGCGACCCGTTGGCGCTGGGCTTGTTGCGTGCAGCGCCGTCTGTGGGGGCGATGACGACCTCGCTGACGTTAGCTTTCCGCCCCATCAAGAGGCAGGCAGGAAAACGGATGCTGGTGTGCGTCGGCATCTTCGGCGCGGCAACGGTGCTCTTCGGGCTATCGCGTTCGATGGCTTTGTCGCTCATCGCGCTGTTCCTTATCGGGGCGAGCGACATGGTGAGCGTGGTGATACGCGGGTCGCTGCTGCAGTTGGCCACGCCGCCGGAGATGCGCGGACGGGTGAGCGCGGTGAACTGGCTGTTCATCGGCGCCAGCAACGAGTTCGGCGAGTTCGAGAGCGGCATGACGGCACACTGGTGGGGCGCAGTGCGTGCCGTGGTCATCGGCGGAATCGGATCGCTGATGGTGACGGGCTCGTGCAGCGCGCTCTTCCCTGCCCTACGGCGGGCCGACACGCTGACGGCCGAGTCACTGCTGGCAGCCACGGCTCCACAAAGCAGCCAGGAGCCGGTGACCTAATCCATCATCAGTGGCCGGTGGTGCAGGTTGTGCTGTGGCAAATCTTCCAGTTGGTGTAGACGACCTGCTTATAGTCGCTCGCAGGATTTCCAAGATGGTTTGGTCCACCATAGGCCCCCAGGGTGAAGTACATGGGCTGGCCAGACCAGGAACTGTCGATGGTGAAGGTCTGCGGGGCGTTGACGGTGTTGGTGGTGACATCGGTGACCTGAACGGTAGCCGTGCCGGGGTCGGTAAGCGAGGGTGCGGAGTAGGAGAGCGAGTAGGAGATGGTGTCTCCCAGTGCGACGTTAGCAGCCATCTCTGTGCGCGTGTCGGCGAGGTTGGCGCTGGTGGTGTTAATTTGGACGGCAACGTCGTTGAACGCGGGCCGGTAGACCATCAGGATGAACGGGTTGTTCGCGCCGTGAATCTGGGCGAAGGTGTCAACGTCCGTGTCCGGCGAGACGACCATGACGGCACAGGTTCCGGTCATGACCCCGCCGGTTCCGCCATTCGCGTCGCCGTACCAATCGCCGTTGAGAACATAGCCGGGGCCGGTGTAGTTTTCGCCGAACTCAGAGCGGGTGTCGTCGGAGCCGACGCCCGGTGAAGTGACGGCACCGTTCGAGGGAGCGCTGAAGACAATCTGATTGCTGGAGTTGATGTAGAAGTAGGGCGACGAGTAGCCCGTGAGCGAAGAGACCGTTGCGGCGGCGAACTGTATGCTGTTGACGCCGCCGATGCCGCCGTAGATATCAGTCGGCAAGGTGAGGTGCCGGAACATACTCATGTTGAAGTAGTTGGAGGGCGGGGTGAGGGAGAACGGCGGCGTAAGGCCAGTAAAGAAGGGATATGTGCCGGAGTTGATAACGGTGCTGGTGACCTGGTTGGAGACGCTGACCAGCGTGCTGGCATAGGGTGTGATGGTTGCGCCGCCGGTGACGCTGGAGAGGGTGAGGGTAAAGGATTTGCTGCCTGTGAAGTTGGCGACGGCACACCAGGGAACAGTGATGGTGCGCACGCTGGTGTCGCCGCTGCTCCAGGAGAGCGTGCCGCTGGTGGTGGTGTAGTCCACGCCTGTGCAGGTGTTGTTTCCGCCGGTGGCGGTACCGTTGCTGGTGGCATAGCTGACACCGACCGTGCCGGTGGAGCCACCGGTGCGCGTGACCAGAAATGCGAGAGAGTTGCCCAACTGCATGGGAGAGTAGCTGCTGGCCTGGAGAGAGATGTAGCCGGGCGCAGTGGGCACGGAGCCGCCGGGGGCGGCAGGTGTGAAGCTACAGCAGCCCAGATAATTATTGGCAATGGCCGATGCAAGTGGCGTGACCACGGGGGTGGCGGCGCCGACGATCTCCATCACAAAGGCGTTTGCTCCGGCATTACAACTGGTGGAGAGGCCGCATCCGGCAGCCCATACGTTGCCGGAAGGGTCAATAGTGATGCCACGAACATAGGGCGTACCGAAGGTGCTCGGCAAAGCGATGGCATACCCGCCGGGAACCAAAGTCTGGGCGGCCGGGGTGATGGCCGTGCCGTTGTTGTTGAACTCGCTGAGCGAAACATATGTGGATCCGGCGTATGTGGTGGTGCCACTGTTGGCAATCCAGATGTTGCCACCACCATCAATGGCCAAGTAGCGCGCCGAATTCAACCCGCCGCCGGAGAAACCGCTGACGGAGTAAGTGCTGCCGCTCTTTACCAACTCATACAACGCGCTGCTGGCAGCGGCCCAGATGTTACCGGAGTGGTCGGCCGCGATGCCCATTGTGCCGCTACCGAGAGTGTAGGTAGTTGGCGTGGTGGATGGGTTGGAGCCTGCTGGGAACTCGGTGACGGTGCTAACACCGTCATTGGCCACCCAGATGTTGCCGGTGGTATCAACCGCCATGCCGTAGGGTGTGGTGCCGACAGCTCCGAACTGGGTGGCGCTGGAGCTATAGGCAGGAGTGTTCACGGTTCCGATGTTGGGAAGCTCGAAGAGGTTGGTGATGCCGCTGCAGGCATACCAGATGTTATTGCTGCCGTCGATGGCCATGGTCTCTGGCAGGCAGGCGGTTGGGCTGCTGGGCGCCGTGTAGGTGGTGAAGGTGGAACCAGAGCCAGGAAAACTGACCAGACTGTTCTTCGATGAGCCGTGGTTGACGACCCAGACGTTGCCCACGGTATCTACCGCAATCGTTTGCGGGCTGCTGATGGGCGTGGTGGAGCCGGTGAGAAAAGGGCTGCCGCTCGCAGATTGTCCGTTGGGACCAAGCTCGAGAAGTGCATTGGCTGTGTTGCCGCCAGCATCACCAATCCATAGATTGCCGGAGGCATCTGCGGTGAGCAGATAGGGAAACGCCGGGATGGAGACGCTGCTAGCGATGGAATAGATGACCCCCAGCGAAAGGTCTAAAGGGGCAGTGCTCATACTGGGAGAGAAGGGCGCGCCCACGGCGGTCTGGAATGCGTATATCTGGGGGATGTTGTTGTTCGGGTTCAGCGCCATATAGAGCGCGGCCTGGATGGTATCTGCCGGTGTGGTGGCGCTACTGGGCGTAACAGCGGCGAAGAGCTGTGAGCAGAGGCCGGTGCCGTCGCTGTTGACACAGGAGGAGAGGATGTTGGCGATGGTGTTGAGCTTGGCGACAGGAATGGTGGCGTTGGAGTAATTGGAGACGGTTGCACCTTGCGAGAGCGTCACCAGGACTGGCACGGTGGCAAAGGCGTTCTGCATGCCCGCGACCGACTGGCTCATGGTGTTGACGGCCACATCGACTGCGCCTGCCACGCCGAAGTTTGCACCGATGAACTGCTGCAGCGCCCAGACGCTGGCGACGGTGGTGACCTCATTGACGACCACGAAGGTGGAGGACGACAGCGAGCCGCAACTGCCTAGCGCGGCCATCAGCGCCAGCGCAGGATTGTTGCCGCTCAGGCCGGGGTTGCCGCCCATCACCGTCAGATAGACCTGTGTGGAGGCAGTGGGGCACGAGTAAAGACCGGTGATGGTGAAGTAGCCTGCTGAGTTCGTCGTGACGGTCGAGGTAAGCAGATTGGTGGCCGTGCCGCCCGAAGTGTTGACTGCCCAGAGCTTCACCGTGCCGCCGCTGATGGGCGACTGGCCTCCCATGGCGCGGCCGTTGGCGGCTGGTGCGGTGGACGTTCCGGCGGACGAGCCAACGGAGGTCATTCCGCAACCGGCAAGGAACAGAACCAGCGGCAGTAGCGCGCCCAGAAGGCGTATTCGACGGGAAACAGCAATTCGCACGATATTCGAACTATATTCGACGCAGAAGAGTCATGGCAATCTCCGTCTTGGGGGAATTATCCAGTGTTGCGCAGGCCGGCGGCGATGCCGTTGATGGTGCTGGCGATGGCGCGGTTCATGGCCTCGCTGGTTTCGCCGGCACGCTTGCGACGCAGCAGTTCCACCTGAATGAGGCTGAGGGGATCCACGTACGGATTGCGCAGGCGGATGGAGTGCGCGAGAACGGGATTGGTTTGCATCAGTTCGGTTTGGCCAGTGACGGCCAGCACCATGCGGCGCGTGCGCTGGAACTCCGCTTCGAGCTTCGAGAAGATGCGGTCGCGCAGGACGGCGTCTTCGACGAGTGAAGCATAGTGGCGCGCAATGCCGAAGTCGGACTTGGCCAGCGCCATCTCGACGTTGCGTACCATGTCAATGAACAGCGGGAAGTCGCGCGTAGTGCGGCGGAGCAGGTCGAGTCCGCCGGTGCGCTCGGCGAACTTCTCGAAGGCATAGCCGACGCCGAACCAAGCGGGGACAAGATGGCGGCTTTGCATCCAACCGAAGACCCACGGGATGGCGCGCAGGCTGGCGAAGTCGGCGCGGCCGGCGCGGCGCGAGGGACGCGAGCCGATGCGCGCGTGCTCCAACTCGCCGACCGGAGTGGCCTGCTGGAAGTAGGTGAAGACGTCCGGGTCGTCAAGAATCTGTTCTTTGTAATAAACGTGGGAGATGGCGGAGATCTCCTCCAGCGCGCGCTCCCACTCGGGCAGCATGTCGCCTGTGAGATACACGGGGTTGTCGCTGTTGGCCAGCAGCGTGCGGTCGGGGCGCGCGAGGGTGTCGAGCGAGGCTGCGATCATCAACTCCAGATTGCGCTCGGCCAACACTACATCGGCGTACTTCCAGTTGAGCACCTCGCCCTGTTCAGTGATTCGTAATTCTCCGTTGAAGGAGCCGAGCGGCTGGGCGAAGATAGCGCGATGCGTTGGCCCACCTCCGCGGCCTACGGTTCCACCGCGCCCATGGAAGAGGCGCAGGTTGACGTTGCACTCACGAGCCACCTGATGCAGTGCGCGGTGTGCCTTGAATATCTCCCAAGTGCTGGTCAGCATGCCGCCGTCCTTGTTGGAGTCGGAGTAGCCGAGCATGACCTCCTGGCGGCGCTGCCAACTGTCGAGTAGCGGCTTGTAATCGGGCGATATCCAGAGAGCGCGGCAAATTTCTGGCGCGTGGCGGAGGTCCTCGATGGACTCGAAGAGTGGCACGGGCATGAGGCCGGGGTCGTCACCGGAGGCCTCCGGATGGAGGCCGGCAGTGCGCGCTAGGAGCACGACGGCGTTGACATCGTCGGCAGAGCTGGCGCCGCTGATGACGTACTGGCGGATAGCCTCGGGCGGATAGGTGCGCTTGAGTTCGGCGACGGCACGAAAGGTGTCGAGGCACTCGATGGTGGCGGGTGAGAGCGCAGCGGGCTGCGCGTCGAGTTCCGCGATGGCTTCTGCGTGTACGCGTGCGTGCTGGCGAATATCGAGCGTCTGTAGGTGCAGGCCGAAGGTACGAACCTCAAGGAGCAGCGGTTCAATGAGAAGCTGCGCCATGCGTTCACCCTTGTTGTCGGCGAGGCTTGCTCGCATGAGTTCAAGGTCGGCGATGAGTTCGGATGCTACCGTGTAAGGCGGCAGGGCGTGGTGTGCGGCAAGCTCGATGCTGCTCTGCACCGCTCCGCCGAGGCGCGCCATGATGCAGGCGACCATGAGGCGCGAGGGTTCGTTGCGGAAGCGCTGCTCGAGCGCGGCGTCACCTGACTGGCGAAGCAACAGCAAGTAGGAAGATAGGCGATGTTCGAGATCCGGCGAAACACCCACCTGGAGACGAGAGCTGCCGAGCTGGTCGAAGATGTTCTGCAGACGGCGGCAGTAGTGCTCGCGCAGGTGGCTGTGGTGAATTTCCATCGTCTGGCGCGTGACCTCGGCAGTGACGAAGGGGTTGCCGTCGCGGTCGCCGCCAATCCAGGAGCCGAAGCGGACGAGTGGCGGCAAAGTGAGGGCGTCTCGCTTCTCGCCGTACTCATGAGCGAAGGCCTGCTCAACTTCGTGGTAGAGGCCGGGCAGAGTGTCGAAGATGGCGACATCGAAGTAGTCGAGGCCCATGCGCACTTCGTCGCGGACGGTGGGGCGCGCGCTGCGGACATCATCGGTCTGCCAGAGGGCTGTAATCTCGGCGAGGAGTTGTTGTTCGAGTCCGCTCAATTGCTCGTCGGAGAGAGGAATGCGATCGAGCAGCTCGAGTAGTTCACTGATGCGGCGACGCTTGACCATCACCGTGCGCCGTGCAACCTCTGTCGGGTGCGCGGTGAAGACGGGCATCACGCAGACGCGGGTGAGAATCTCAGCGGTTTGCGAGGCGGAGAGGCCGGCGCTCTTCATTCGGCGCAGCGTGCCCCGCAGGGATCCGCGCTGCGGCGCTGCATCGGCGTGGATCTGATGGCTGAGGCGGCGGCGCTTGCGGTGCATCGTCTCCGCAAGATTGATGAGCTCGAAGTAGAAGGAGAAGGCGCGGACGAGGGGGTAGGCGTGGTCGAGATCCATGCGGCGCACACGCGCAAGCTCTTGTTCGAGATGGGCTGCGGCCTGCGTGTCGTTGCCGGCGGCGAGCGATTCACGGCGGGCGATGGAGGCGCGACGAATCTCCTCGACGAGGTCGTAGAGCGCGGTGCCGACCTGCTCACGAAGGACCGTGCCCAGCAGGGCGCCGAGCGAGCGGATGTCGCGGCGCAAGGGGGCGTCCTTGAGGGGGCCGGAGGGGGCCTCAAGCTCGGCGAGACGGTCGGTCCAACTGGTTGGTTTCCAAAGTGGAATCACGCTTTGCTCCTGTGGGTTGTGCAGGCGTGCGGGGAGTATTTCTTCCATTATCGCAGCAGTGCGGAGCTTTTCGTCAGGAGAGGGCATCCTGCTCCTCGAGTTGCGCGGAGATGCGCTCCCACTCGCTTAAACGCTCACTGAGCTGGGTGCGGAGGTCTTCGAGGAGCACGGATTGGCGGCGGGAATCCTCGGCGGAGACGAAGTGGCCGAGGGTGGATTCGGTGGCAGCGATGGAGGACTCGAGGCGGGGAATCTCCTCTTCGAGGGCGGCGTTGCGCTCGCGGAGTTGCTTCAATTTGATTGGGTTCAAGCGGCGAACACGCGCGGTTTCATCGTGGGTTTCGATGGTGTTTTGCGCGGTTCTTGATGGCAAATCCATGGATGAACCATGGCTGAATGATGGAGTTGGGATGGGTTTTTGCGTGGCGGGGGCATTTTGCACTGTTTGCGGTGCATTTCCCTGCTCCTTGCGCCAAAGATAGTCCTCGTAGTTGCCGGGATAGATTTGGACTCCGCCGTCCTCGACCTCGAAGACGCGGGTGGCAAGGCGGTCGATGAAGTAACGGTCATGGGAGACGAAGACGACGGTGCCGGTGAATTCGGCGAGGGCGTCGAGGAGCACATCCTTGGCGCGGAGGTCGAGGTGGTTGGTGGGCTCGTCGAGGAGGAGAAGGTTGGCGGGGCTGACGAGGAGGCGGGCGAGGGCGTAGCGGTTGCGCTCGCCTCCGGAGAGGACGCCGAGCTGCTTGAAGACGTCGTCGCCGGAGAAGAGGAAGCAGCCGAGGAGGCTGCGAAGTTCGACCTGCGGGGTGCGGGGCGAAGCGGCGGTGAGGTCGTTGAGCATGCGGGCGTCGGGGTCGAGAACCTTGTACTGGTCCTGTGCGAAGTAGTCGGCGCGGACGTTGTGGCCATGGCGGACGACGCCGGCGGTGGGTTCGTCCTGCTGGGAGAGGAGACGGATGAGGGTGGACTTGCCGGCTCCGTTGACGCCGACCAGCGCGATGCGGTCGCCGCGTTCGATGGTGAAGTTGACGTTGGCGAAGACTTTTTTCTCACCGTAGGACTTGGCGAGGTTGGTTGCATCCACAACGGTGCGACCGGAGGCGGGGGGCTGGGGGAAGGCGAAGTGCGGGACTGGCTCCTCCTCCGGCAACTCGATGCGCTCGATCTTTTCGAGTTCCTTGATGCGGCTCTGCACCTGGCGGGCCTTGGTGGCCTGATAGCGGAAGCGGTTGATGAAGGCCTCGAGGTGTTCGATGCGGTCGTGCTGGTTTTTGTAGGCGGCATCCAACTGCGCGCGGCGCTCTGCCTTCTGCGAGAGGTACTTTTCGTAGTTGCCGGAGTAGAAGTGGGCGCGCTTGTTCCAGATCTCGACGGTGCGGGAGACGGTGACATCGAGGAAGTAGCGGTCGTGGGAGATGAGGACGAAGGCGGAGGGGTAGTTGCGGAGGTAGCTCTCCAACCAGTTGCGGGTCTCGAGGTCGAGGTGATTAGTGGGCTCGTCGAGGAGGAGTAGGTCGGGCTTCTGGAGGAGGAGCTTGGCGAGGGCGATGCGCATCTGCCAGCCGCCGGAGAACTCGTCGGTGGCGCGATGCCAGTCGGCGGGGGAGAAGCCGAGGCCGCCGAGAACGGCGCCGACCTGGGACTCGAGGGTGTAGGCGTCGTGGCGGCGGAGCAGGTCGTCGAGCTGGGAGAAGCGGCGGGCGGCGACGGCGTACTCCTCGCCGGCGTGGTCGAGTTCGGAGAGGCGCGCGGAGAGGGCAATCATCTCGCGCTCGAGCTCCTGGGTGGCGGCGAAGACGGTGAGGCACTCGTCGAAGACGGAGCGGCCGGAGAGGGCGAGGCCGTCCTGAGGCAGGTATCCCATGGTCATGCCGCGCATGGTCTCGCGGGTGCCGTAGTCGAGGGGCTCGAGGCCGGCGAGGATCTTGAGGAGGGTTGTCTTGCCTGTGCCGTTGCCGCCGACCAGACCGGTGCGCTCGCCGGGCGTGACGAGCCAGTCGAGTTCCATGAAGAGGGTCTTGTGGCCGAAGCGCTTGCCGGCGCCGGTGAGTTGCAGCATGATTCCATTTTCGCATCCATGGAGCAGGTACACTGATGCGCATGAAGAGATGGATGAGCGCGGGGGTTCTGCTGCTGGCGGCGACGGCGGGTGCGCAGACGATGGCGCGGCCCGGTTGGGCGGGGTCTGGGATGGACGCGGAGCCGTGGTGGAAGCGCGCGGTGATCTACGACGCGGACGTGCGGGCGAGTTCGGCGGGGCTGAAGGGCGTGACGGCGCGGCTGGATTTTGTGAAGTCTCTGGGCGCGGATGCGGTAGCGCTGGGCCCGGTGAACGCGGCGGGCGGCAATTGCGCGGCGCTGGACGCGAAGCTGGGAGCGGACGAAGAGTTTGCGGAATTGGTGCGGGCGGCCGGGGCGCGGCAGGTGCGCGTGCTGCTGCATCTGCCGTGGGAGGGTGGCGCGGACGGACGGCAGCGGATGCTGGATTGCATGCGGGTGTGGATGGACAAGGGCGTAGCGGGGTTTGAGGTGGACGCGAGCGGAGCGGCTGCGGCGGGAGTGGACGACACGCTGCGGGCGATGCGCAAGATGGTGGGAGCAAGCGTGGGGCAACGGGTGCTGGCGGGCAAGGTTCCGGCGGGAGTGCGCGACGATGCGATGCAGTTGGCGGCTGATATTGATTTGGGATTTGTGGAGAAGCTGGACGCGGGAAGGATGCGCGTGCTGCTGACCGAGACGCAGACGAAGAGGACCGGAAACCTGCCGCTGCTGTTGTTCGACGATGCGCGACACGCGTCGAGCCGCGAGCGGTATGGGGCGGCGGGTGTGGATGTGGACGGGATGGAAAAGATTCTGGCGGTGGTGATGCTGGGGTCGCGCGACGCGGCGCAACTGGACGTGGCGCAGGTGATGACACCGGAGGAGATGGGCGCGAAGGCGGACGAGGCGGCAGAGGGCGATGCAGGCTCGCTGCGGAACTGGGTGCGGCGGCTGGTGACGCTGCGCAAGAGCAGCGCGGCGATGCTGACGGGGAGTCAGGAGCTGTTTGACCACGACGCGGAGGGTGCGCTGGTGTGGATGCGCAAGCCAGCGGCGGTGAGCGCGGACCAGCCGGCGGTGATGGTGGTGTGCAACCTGACGGGCAAGCCACTGACGCTGTCGTTGCTGGGGGACATCCACAAGGCGGGGCTGCATGGGTTCTACCTGCGGACGCTGGCGCGGACGGATCTGGGGATGGGCGCGATGGACATCGAGGCGGTGAAGGTTCCGGCGTGGGGGGTGTACGTGGGCGAGCTGCGGCGCTGACTGCGCCTAGAGCACACGGGAGTGGCGGTAGCCTGCGGTGGTGAGCGCGTCGAGAAGTTCGCGGACGTGTTCGCGGCCGCGGGTTTCGAGCGTGATGTCCACGACCGTGTCGCCGATGTTGACGCCGTAGTAGGAGCGGTTGTGGAGGGTGTCCACGATGTTGGCGCGATGTTCGCCGAAGAGGCGTGCGAGTTCGGCGAGGGCGCCGGGCTTGTCGAAGAGGAAGATACGCAGGCGGAGCATGCGGCCGTCCTGAACGAGACCACGTTCGATGATGCGGCTGAGCAGGGTGACGTCAATGTTGCCGCCGCAGACAAGGACGCCGGTGTGTGCGTTGTGGAGGGTGGTCTTGCGCTGGAGCAGGGCGGCGAGGGCGGCGGCGCCTGCGCCTTCGGCGAGGGTCTTTTCGCGCTCGAGGAGGATGAGGATGGCGGCGGCGATCTCGTCCTCGTCCACGGTGACCAGCTCGTCCACGAACTGCTCGACGAGGGGAAGTGTAAGCGAACCGGCGCGGCGAACGGCGATGCCGTCGGCGATGGTGGGCGCGGCGTCCACGGTGACGGGATGGTGGGCGGTGCGGGCGGCGAGCATGGAGGGGACGCGGTCGGTCTGCACGCCGATGATGCGTAGTTTGGGGTTGATGGCCTTGGCGGCGACGGCGATGCCGCTGATGAGTCCGCCGCCGCCGATGGGAGCGACGATGGCCTCGAGTTGCGGATGCTGCTCGAGCATCTCGAGGGCGACGGTTCCCTGCCCCGCGATGATGGCGGGGTCGTCGAAGGCGTGGATGAAGGTCATGTTCTGCTCAACGCCTATGCGGACGGCCTCCTGATAGGCCTCGTCGTAGCTGGCGCCGTGGAGGACGACCTCTGCGCCGTAGTTGCGGGTGGCGGTGAGCTTGAAGAGCGGGGTGGCGACGGGCATGACGATGACGGAGCGGATGCCGCGCTCGGTGGCGAGATGGGCGACGGCCTGGGCGTGGTTGCCGGCGCTGGCGGCAACGACTCCGCGGGCGGCCTGGTCGGGGGTGAGCTGGAGGATTTTGTTGAGCGCGCCGCGCTCCTTGAAGGAGCCGGTCATCTGCAGGTTGTCGAGCTTGAGGTAGACCTGCTGGCCGGTGGCGTGGGAGAGCGCGATGGAGTGCGCGCAGGGCGAGAGGTAGATGCGGGAGCGGATGCGCTCGCGGGATTCGAGGATGTCTGCGAGCGTGACGATGGGCTTGGCGGCCATGAAGGCGATTTTACGCCGTAGGCGGCTTGGGGGCGTTGGGCGCGGCGCGGAAAGTGTTGGCCTTGCGGAACTCCTCGCGCAGCTCGGGGGTGCGTAGATTCTCACGCAGATGGGTGATGCGCTGCTCAACGGCGTGGAGCGTGGCGGCGAGAGGCTCAGTGTTGGAGAGCGCGACGTCGCGCCACATGGAGTAGGGGCTGGCGCCGAGGCGCGTCATCTCGCGCAGAGCGCGGCCACCGATGGCGGTGAGCGCGGGGTCGTCGCCGAACTCGTCGAGGAGCAGAGCGGAGATGGCGGTGGAGACCATCTGCGGCATGTGGCTGACCCAGGCGCAGAGCGTGTCATGCCGCGCGGCGTCGAGATCCATGGTGCGGCAACCGAAGGCGGCGACGAGGGCGCGCCAAGCGGATGAGGCGGGAGTTTCGGGCGATGTAGAGGTGAAGAGCCACATGGCGCCGCGGAAGAGCGAGGCTTCGGCGAGGGCCGCGCCGCCGGACTCTTTGCCGGCCATGGGGTGGCCGGGAAGGAAGGCGGCGGTGTCGGCGGTGAAGAGCTGTTGCGCGGACTCTGTGATTTGCAGCTTGGTGCTGCCGGTGTCTGTGACGAGCTGGCCGGGCTTCATGACGGCTGCGAGGCGCGGCATCCAGTCGAGAATGGCGAAGACGGGCACGGCGAGGACGACGACGTTGGAGAGCGCGGCGGATTCGAGCGCGGCTTGCTCTGTGGGAAGCGCGGAATGGATGGAGCCGAGCGCGAGCGCGGCGGCGGATTCGGCGGGGTTGGCGTCGAAGCCGAGGATTTCCGTCTCAGTGGATGCCTTGCGCAGAGCGAGGGCGACCGAGGTTCCGATGAGCCCGGTGCCGATGATGGTGATGCGCTGCATGCGATGCCTACTCGATTTTGCGGCCGACGGCCTCGGCGATGAGGCGCATCTTGCCGACGAGCTGGGTGAGCTGGTCGGGGAAGAGGGACTGCGCGCCGTCGCTCATGGCCTTGTCGGGGTTGGGGTGCATCTCCATAATGACGCCGTCTGCGCCGGCTGCGACAGACGCAAGCGCCATGGCGGGTACGAGGTCGCGGCGACCGACGCCGTGCGACGGGTCGGCGATGACGGGCAGGTGGGTCAACTTCTTGAGCAGCGGGATGGCGGAGATGTCCATGGTGTTGCGCGTGTAGGTCTCGAAGGTGCGGATGCCGCGCTCGCAGAGCATGAGGTCGTAGTTGCCACCGGCGAGGATGTACTCGGCGGAGAGGAGAACCTCTTCCAGCGTGGCGGCGATGCCGCGCTTCATGAGCACGGGCATGCGGGCGTGGCCGAGCTCGCGCAGCAGGTTGAAGTTCTGCATGTTGCGCGCGCCGACCTGAAAGCAATCAATGAAGGGGAGCATGAGCTCGATCTGGGAGATCTCCATCACTTCCGTGATGACGAGCAGGCCGGTCTCGTCGGCGACCTCGCGCAGGAGCTTGAGGCCTTCGAGGCCCATGCCCTGGAAGGAGTAGGGCGAGCTGCGGGGCTTGAAGGCGCCGCCGCGGAGGAACTGGCCGCCAGCGGCTTTGACGATCTTGGCGGATTGCAGAATCTGCTCGCGGGACTCGACGGAGCACGGGCCGGCCATGATGGCAACGGTGTTGCCGCCGACGACGAAGCCGTTCTTGAACTTGACGGTGGTGCCTTCGGGGCGGAAGCCGCGGCCGGCCAGCTTGTAAGGCGAGCTGATGCGGTGAGCCTCCTGCACGCCGGAGAGGACCTGGAACTCTGCGACCTCGAAGTGGGCTGGCGTGCCGACACCGGCGAGGATGGTCTGCTGGGTGCCGGTGGTGCGATGGACGTTGAAGCCGAGGTCCACCATGCGCTCGATGACGCTCTGGATCTCGTGCTCGGTTGCTCCGCTCTGCATTGCGACGATCATGTTGGGTCCTATACGTTTCTCCGCCAGGGGGGCGGTGGGTGTTGAGGTGGATATGGTGGGCGCGGCCACTGGCTACTGCGCTTCCCGCTGCAGCGAGCGCATCACGTCAATGATGCGGTCGTAGATGTCGAGGAGCTGCTCGTTGGGGAGCGGCCCGTGGTTGGAGGCGGTGACGCGGCGGGAGACCTCCTGCTCGCGGGCAGGCTCGTAGATGGGCAGGCCGGAGAGGCGCTTGATGCCGCCGATCTGGAGCACCAGGGAGGCACGCTGGTTGAGCAGGGCGACGAACTGCTCGTCCAGGGCGTCAATCTTCTTGCGAATCTCGTCTATCTCCATCGGGTCATCCCTCCGGCGGGGGCGCTGGTGGCGTTCCGCTGCGTTGAATTGGTCAGTGTTGGCGCTGGTTTCATTTTACCTTCCCTTCGGGGCCGCCGCCGCGCAGTCCAGCCACGAAGCGGCCGACGGCGTTTGCGGCATCGGCGGGGCCGCTCTGCTCGATGAGTGCGACGAGCGCGCTGCCGACGACGGCGGCGTCGGCAAACTGGCCGACGGCGCGGACGTGCTCGGCGTTGGAGATGCCGAAGCCGACGGCGATGGGGAGCTTGGTGAACTGGCGGAGACGGGCGACGAGCGCGGAGGCGTCTCCGGCGACCTGATCGCGGGTACCGGTGATGCCGACGCGGGAGATGGCGTAGACGAAGCCATCCGAGACGGCGGCGATCTTCTGCAGGCGCGAGTCGGGGCTGGTGGGCGCGGCGAGGAAGATGGGCGCGAGCTGGTGGGCGTGAAGCTGCGCGAGGTACTCGTCGGCCTCCTCGACGATGAGGTCGGTGGCGAGGACGCCATCCACACCGGCGGCTTGCGCGCGCGTGGCGAACTCGGCGAGGCCGAGCTGGAGGAGCGGATTGAGGTAGGAGAAGATGACGAGTCCGGCTTGGGGGCGGGCCTTGCGGATGTCGGCGGCGACGGCGAGGACGTCCACGAGGCGGACGCCGCGGGCGACGGCGCGCTGGCTGGCGCGCTCGATGACAGGGCCGTCGGCGAGCGGGTCGCTGAAGGGGACGCCGAGCTCGATGACGTCTGCGCCGTTATCAATGGCGGCGAGGGCGATGTCGCGCGTGGTGGCGAGGTCGGGATCGCCGGCGGTGAGGTAGGCGACGAGGCCGGGGCGGCGCGGGAAGCTAATCGGCATGGGAGGCCCCTTCGAGTTTGAGTTCGCGGGCGAGGATGCCCATGTCCTTGTCGCCGCGACCGGAGAGGTTGACGATGAGGACGTCGGACTTGGAGAGGGTGGGCGCGAGCTGGATGGCGTGGGCGACGGCGTGCGCGCTTTCGAGCGCGGGCAGGATGCCCTCGGTGCGGGCGAGGCGGACGGTGGCGGCGAGGGCCTCGGCGTCGGTGGCGGAGGTGTAGGTGGCGCGGCCGGAGTCGTGCAGGGCGGCGTGCTCCGGGCCGACGGAGGCGTAGTCGAGTCCGGCGGAGACGGAGTGGGTGAGCGAGATTTGGCCGGCGTCGTCCTGCAGGACGTAGCTGTAGGTGCCTTGCAGGACGCCCGGGCGTCCGCCGCCGGGGCCGGTCTGGAAGCGGGCGGCGTGGTCGCCGAGGGCGGAGGAGCGGCCACCGGCCTCGACACCGATGAGCTGCACGGAGGCGTCGGGGATGAACTCGAAGAAGATGCCGATGGCGTTGGAGCCACCACCGACGCAGGCGACGATGGCGGTGGGGAGCTTGCCTTCGGCCTCGAGGATCTGCGCGCGGGCCTCGATGCCGATGACGCGGTGGAAGTCGCGCACGATGGTGGGGTACGGGTGCGCGCCGAGGACGCTGCCGAGCAGGTAGTGGGTGGTGCGGACGTTGGTGACCCAGTCGCGCATGGCCTCGTTGATGGCGTCCTTGAGGGTGGCGGAGCCGGAGGAGACGCCGCGCACCTCCGCGCCGAGCAGGCGCATGCGGTAGACGTTGAGTTCCTGACGGCGCATGTCCTCGTCACCCATGTAGATGACGCACTCCATGCCGAGCAGGGCGCAGACGGTGGCGGTGGCGACGCCGTGCTGTCCGGCGCCGGTCTCCGCGATGATGCGGCGCTTGCCCATGCGGCGGGCCAAGAGGCCCTGGCCGAGGGCGTTGTTGATCTTGTGCGCGCCGGTGTGGAGCAGGTCCTCGCGCTTGAGGTAGATGCGCGCGCCGCCGAGGGTTTCGGAGAGGCGCTTGGCGAAGTAGAGCGGCGTGGGGCGGCCGACGTAGTGGCGGAGCAGGTGGTCGAGCTCGGCGCGGAAGGCGGGGTCGGCCTGCGCGGCGGCGTAGGCGGCTTCGAGCTCTTCGAGCGCGGCCATGAGCGTCTCGGGGACGTAGCGGCCGCCGTAGAGGCCGAAGCGTCCGGGTTGCGGGGTGTTGCCCATGGGAGAAAGGCTCCTTGTTGCTGCCGGCAGTAAAAAACCGCGACGTTTGAGGTCGCGGCTCGCTGGGGGTTTGAATCTTCTGCTAGAGGTCTATCGCGCAGAGTCCGCCAGGGCCGCTACCGGATACCAGTAGCGGAAGGTAAAGGCGAAGTGGAAGCGCGAGGTCATCGAGTTAAGGATACAGGGAGGGGAGAAATTGGGCAAATGGCGGGGGTTTGGGCGGCTGGGGCGGTTTCTGGGTTGCTGGCCTAACACACTGTACGCTTTGATGCTCTTGTTTACCCCCCCGCATCGTCGCATAATTTCATCCGTACAGACGAATCTGCTTTTCGTACTTGTCCTGTAGCTGTCGAGGTGTTCTATGCGAAAGGTTGGTTTCATAGCCGCAGCAATCTGTACGGCATGTTTCATGATGCCGTACACGGGAGAAATTTCGCTCTGCATGGCTCAACAAGGCCAGCGCTTGACGTCACAGGAAGCAATTGCTGCGGCTCACCACAATGCCAAGCCGGGAAGCAACTTTACAGTTCTCAGAGAAATTGTGGCGGATGAGAATACGAGACGTATTGGAGTCCAAGCGCTCAAACAGGCGCGTGCGCACAGGCTTAAGCTCTACGAGAATGGAATATTTGCACATCTCTTGATGTCCGGCGGATACCTTATCGCAGAAACTGAACCACAAACCAATAAAACGCTCGCTTTTCACCTCATCTCTCTTGGTTTCGACGGCTCGCCTATGGGTTCCGTGATTGACTGCACTGGCGACGCCGATTTTGGTGTCGTCAATCTTAATGACGCAAAGATTCTAGCCAAGGATACGGCCGAATTCACTGAAACAGTGTATTCAACGCCGTTGTCCGAAATTACATCTTTGGAGAGTAAGTTCTATGGCGGCCATTTCCCCGTATGTGGCACCGAAGACTGCGGCCTGTTTTCTATTCCGCGTTCGCTTCTGAAGTTGGGGGCTGACCAAAGCGAGTATCGAGAGGCCGCTGTCCTCTACGACTATCTAGCCCTTTTGTTTTTCCGGTATGCAGTTTCCATGCCCATGTTTTCTGCTAACCCCCCTGCGACTACTCAGGCAGCGGCAGATAAAATGGAAAAGGCCGAAGCGGAATTACTTCGAAACAACCATATGGATCCTGACTTCGACTATGGCCTGGAATACATAAGCAGCGCAGAGCAGCTTCGGCAACGGATAGATTTGTTCAAGAAGCTCGTAAGGTTATGGGATGAGGCTCTCAAGAACGAAACCGACCCGGCCCTTGTCAAGGCGAACATTTCTATTGCAACGATCCCATTGGGAGTTGGCCCCTACAGTTTAGACGGCAAGACGACGCTCTATGGCTCCGGGACGGCATCCCTAATTGTGATTTATTGGCAGCGCCTCAGCGCAGGTGTCTTCGCTATCAACACGCTCTCCGAATCAGATGTCGTCGAATAGTGCAGCTTGACGTAATGCCCGAAAGACATGCCTGCCGTGAATTACCCGTTACCAAGTTTCAGCGTTTGGCGCTATGGCTAGACGCTGGCGCCGCGTGCGGCTTCGATGAAGGCCTTCACTTTGTGGGCATCCTTCATGCCGTGCATGAACTCGACGCCGGAGACGGCGTCCACGCCCCAGGGGCGGAGGGTGCGCATGGCATCGGCTACGTTGGCGGAGTTGAGGCCGCCGGCGGCGATGATGCGGAGGTCTCCGGCTTCGGCATCGGCATCGAGGACGGCGCGGGCGGCGACCCAATCGAAGGCGCGGCCGGTGCCGCCGGTGGCGGTCTGGGTGCGGGCGTCGAGCAGGACGGCGTCCACGACACCGTGGGCGCGGACGGCGCGGAGGCCCTCGGCGAGAGCGGCGGCAGCGTCGGCGGGCGGAGCGTCGAAATCCCAGTGGAGGGTCTGGACGAGGAAGAAACCGGGGCCGAACTCGGCGCGGAGCCGAGTGTGCGCGGCGGGGTCGAAGGCGAAGTGGAGCTGCGCGCCGTTGAGGCCGGCGGCGTGGACGTCGTGGATGATCTCCTGCGCGGTGCGGGCGTGGAAGACGCCGATCTTCTTGAGCTGGCGCGGCAGCGTGGGGGTGATGACGGCGACCTGCGCGGCGGTGACCTGGCGGGGGCTCTTGGCGAAGACGAAGCCGACGGCGTCTGCACCGAGGTCGGCTGCGAGGTGGGCGTCTTCGAGGTTGGTGGTTCCGCAGATTTTGATGAACATGGTTAGGCCTCCACGGTGGATGGAGATAGAAGTGCACGCAGCGCAGCGCCGGGCGAGGGTTGGCGCATGAGTGACTCGCCGATGAGGAAGGCGTCGTATCCGGCGCGGCGGAGGCGTGCGAGGTCGGCGGAGGTGTGGATGCCGCTCTCGGCGACGCGGAGGGCGGTGGCGGGGAGCGCGGCGGCAAGCTCGACGGCGGCGTCGAGCGAGACGTCGAAGGTGCGGAGGTCGCGGGCGTTGACGCCGTAGGCGGAGCAGCCGAGGGCGGCGACGCGGGCAAGCTCGGCGGCGTTGTGGACCTCGCAGAGGGTGTCGAGCCCGAGCGCGTGTGCGGCGGCGGCGAAGCGCGCGAGTTCGGAATCGGTGAGCGCGGCGGCGATGAGCAGGATGGCGTCGGCGGAGTGGGCGCGGGCCTCGAGGAGCTGGAACTCGTCCACGATGAAGTCCTTGCGCAGGCAGGGGAGGCCGGAGGCGGCGGATGCAAGCTCAAGATTGGCGAGCGAGCCGAGAAAGAATTGTTCCTCGGTGAGGACGGAGAGCGCGGTGGCTCCGGCGGCGGCGAGTTCAAGGGCAAGCGCGGCGGGGTCGAGGTCGGGGCGTATGAGTCCGCGGGAGGGCGAGGCCTTCTTGATTTCGGCGATGATGGCCGTGCCGGTTGCGGCGCGGGCGCGCAGGGCGCGGGCGAATCCGCGGGGAGTGTGCGCGGCGGCGCGGCGCTCGAGGGCGCGCATATCGGCGGAGGCCTTGCGCTGGGCGACGGCGGCGCGTGTGGCGGCGAGGATGGTGTCGAGGTGGGACGCCATGATGTTCCAGTATAGTGCGGGCGGCGAGGGGCTGACGGCGGCAGCAAATTGCGACGAAAACAAATGCAGGTCCCTCCGCTGCGCGATGCTACGCATCGCTTCGGTCGGGATGACGACAAAACAACAGCAAGAGCACAAGCAGGTCCTTCGACTGCGCTCCCCGTCGCACGGCTCCGGGTCGCTCCGCTCAGGATGACGAAAAGCTGGAGGGATGCCCCACAACGCTACGCGTTGTGGGGCATCCGGCGGCGTGGCGAACAATTGTTGTTGGCGCTGCAGAAAAGCAGGTCCTTCGCGCTACGCGCTCAGGATTTCGCCTGCGGGCTCCCGCTGCGCTCACGCCCGCAAGCGGCTCAACGTTGTATCGTAAGCGTGTGGAGAGGCTGCTGGAGATACGCGATCTGACGGTGGGGTTCCGCGCGGGTGGTGGGGTGCGCGCGGCGGTGCGCGGGGTGTCGCTGACGGTGGGTGCGGGCGAGTCGGTGGGAGTGGTGGGCGAGAGCGGGTCCGGCAAGTCGGCGCTGGCGCTGAGCGTGCTGCGGCTGCTGCCGGATACGGCGGTGGTGGGCGGCGAGATTCTGTGGGAGGGGCGCGATTTGCTGCGCGCGGCGGTGCGTGAGCTGCGCGCGATGCGCGGGCGCGATGTGGCGATGATCTTCCAGGAGCCGATGACAGCGCTGAATCCGGTGATGCGGGTGGGCGAGCAGGTGGCGGAGGCGATCCGCGCGCACCATCCTGAGATGTCGCGTGGGGAGTTGCGGCGGCGGGTGGTGGATGCTCTGCGCGAGGTGGCAATCGAGGAGCCGGAGCGGCGCGGGCGGGAGTATCCGCACCAGTTCAGCGGCGGGCAGCGGCAGAGGATACTGACGGCGATGGCGATTGCCAACCAGCCGCGATTACTTATCGCCGACGAGCCGACGACGGCGCTGGATGTGACGGTGCAGGCGCAGGTGCTGGAGTTGATTGCGGAGCTGCGGCGGCGGCATGGGCTGGCGCTGCTGTTCATCAGCCACGATTTGGCGGTGGTGGCGCAGGTGGCGGAGCGGGTGGTGGTGATGCGCGCGGGCGAGATTGTGGAGGAGGGGCCGGTGGCGGAGGTGCTGCAGCGGCCACAGCACGAGTACACGCGGCAGTTGCTGGCGGCGTCGCCGAGCATGAGGACGAACCGCGGGCGACCGTTGGCTTCGTTGGCGTAAAGCACTCGCTTGCCGCTAAGATGGGTGGGACGAAACGGCCATGCGGACACTGATACTCTCGGACGTACACAGCAACCTGGACGCGCTGGACGCGGCGCTGCTGGCGGCGCATGGCGAGTACGACCAGATATGGAATCTGGGCGATGTGGTGGGGTATGGCGCGTATCCGAACGAGTGCGCGGAGCGCATGCGGAGCGTGGGCAAGGTGCATCTGCGGGGCAACCACGACCGCGTGAGCGCCGGGCTGGAGACGCCGGAGAGTTTCAATCCGACAGCGGCGTACGCGGCGGTGTGGACGGGGCTGCAACTGAAGCCGGAGAACCTGGAGTGGCTGCGCGAGCTGCCGCAGGGGCCGGTGTATCCGAACGGGACCGAGGTGGCGCTGGTGCATGGGTCGCCGTTCGACGAGGACGAGTACATTGTGACGCTGGGCGACGCGTTCGAAGTGTTGCGCGAGCAGGCGAGCATCCTGACATTCTTCGGGCACACGCACCTGCAGGGGGGATTCTCGACCAACGGGCGGACATGGACGGAGATTGTGCCGCGGATGCGGCGGACGGCGAACGCGGCGCACTGGAAGATGAAGCTGAACCTGAAGGGCGGGACGCGGTATCTGATCAATCCGGGGTCGGTTGGGCAGCCGCGGGACTTTGACTGGCGGGCGGGGTTCGCGATATTCGAAGACGGCGACGGCGGGGATGCGGGAGAGATCGAGTTCCACCGCATTCCGTACAACGTGGAGGCGGCGATGCGCGGGATACGCAACGCGGGGCTGCCGGAGCGGCTGGCGGAGCGGCTGGCGGTGGGGCGGTAGGGTTCCAGACAAACAAGAGCGCCCGACATCCGCGCCAAGGTGGCGGGGACAGCGGGCGCTCAGGGTTTAATCGGCGCGGGTTATTCGGCGTCGTCGCCCATGGGGCCGGTGTAGGTGCCGCGCACCTCTTCGACCTCGACGGGCGCGGGCTCGGGCTCGGAGCCGTCGCTCTTGACGACGACCTTGACGCGCGCGGTGACCTCGCGGTGGAGCTTGACGGGGACCTCGAACTCGCCGAGCTGCTTGAGTGGCTCGTAGAGCGCGATCTTGCGGCGGTCGACCTTGAAGCCCTTCTCGTCGAGGGCCTTGGCGACGTCGGATGCGGTGACGGAGCCGAAGATGTGCTCGCGTTCGCCGGCCTTGCGCTCGAAGACGAGCTCGACGGCCTGAATCTGGTCGACGAGGAGCTCGGCCTCGTCCTTCTCCTTGGCGGAGCGGCGGACGGCGGCGGCCTTCATCTGGGTGATGACGGATTTGTTGCCGGGGGTGGCCTCCATGGCGAGGCGCTGGGGCAGCAGGTAGTTGCGGCCGTAGCCGTCGGCGACCTTGACGACGTCACCACGGTGGCCGAGCTTGTCGATGTCTTCCTTCAGAATGACTTCCATTGCGGTTCTCCAATCCTGCGGGATGCGCCGCGGCGCGCAGGGGCGACGGCGGCGTTTGAAACTTGGTACGGCCTAGAAGCGGGCCGCGAAGGGGAGCAGAGCGATGTTGCGGGCCTGCTTGATGGCCACGGTCAACTGACGCTGATGCGTGGTGCAGACGCCGGTGAGGCGGCGGGGAACAATCTTGCCGCGCTCGGCGACGAAGCCCTGCAGCAGGCGGACGTCGCGGTAGGAGATGGCGTCAATCTTCTCGGTGCAGAACTTGCAGACCTTCTTGCGCCGGAAGAACTTGCGGCCGCCGGGGCCGCCGCCGGGGCCGCCAGCAGGACGCGGCGAGCGCGGGGGACGGTCGCCGCCGGAGCGCTCGGGACGATCGGTGCGCGCGGGACGATCGGTGCGCGCAGCGGGTTGGGTGGGAGCAGCCGTGGGGGCCGCGGGGGTGTTGATCTCTTCAGCCATGGTGTAGTCCTCTCAGTGTTCGAAGTGTTGGGCCGCGCGAAGCATCGCAGGGCGAACGGTTAGACGGCGGCGTCGGCCGGTGTGATGGGCGCGAGCGGCTCGGCCACGGCGGCCGGCGTGGCAGGAGCCTCGGCGGCGTAGGTGGGCTGCGCGCTACGCTTGACGCGGGAGTCGCGCAGAGCCTTCTTCTTGGCCTGACGCTTGAGCTCCTCGTCCATGCGCACGGTGATGAACTTGATGACGGCCTCGGTGACGCGCAGGCGGCGTTCGAGCTCGGTGACGACCGCGCCTTCCGCCGAAACGGTGAGCAGGACAAAAAGGCCGTCGTTCTGCTTGCGGACGGTGTAGGCCAAACGGCGGCGGCCCATCTTTTCGACGGCAGTGACCTCGCCCTTGGCGTGGGTGACGACGGAGGAGAAGCCCTCGATGAGCTTGTCCACGTCCTCTTCGGTGGCGTCGGGACGGACGATAAACATGACTTCGTAGATGCGATTCATAGTTACGCTTTCTGCGGACCTTCTGCGGTCCGCGCCGGCCGGGCGAGTGCTGCCGCCCGTTCGGCCTGGAAGATTCTTACTGCTGCGGACCGGCTTGCGCCGACCCGTTGAACTCGTTCATCGCGGCGATGGCACCGCGAGTCAAAACCATTTCGACCGCCGAAGCGGCACGGTCGAGCACTGCGTCGAGCGCTGCCAGCTCCTGCTTGCGCAGGGGCGAGAGCAGGTAGTCCCGGTTGCCGCTGATGGGCGGCGCACCCTCCGGAGTCGGTTTGCCGACGCCGATGCGGATCCGGGTCCATTCTTCGGTGCCAAGCACAGCGGAGACGGACTTGACTCCGTTGTGCCCCCCGGAGCTGCCACGCTCGCGGATGCGAAGCGTGCCCAACTCCAAGGCCAGGTCGTCGTAGAGCACGACTAGGTCGCGGGACGGGTCCAGTTCGAACTCGTCCAGAAGAGCGGCGACCGCGTTGCCGCTCAGGTTCATGAAGGTCTCCGGCTTGGCCAGCAGAACCTGCTGGTTGGCCAGTTGCACGGTCGCGGTAAGCGACTTGCACCTGCGGTTGACCATCTGCACCCCGCAGCGGGCCGCAATGCGGTCCACAGCGAGGAATCCTGCGTTGTGCGGAGTGAACTGGTATTCGATGCCCGGATTGCCAAGACCGACGACCAGCTTCACTTCCGCATCCTTCCTTCCGGCTGCAACAGCACAGCCTACTTCTTGCCTTCGGCGGCAGGAGCGTCTTCCGCATCCTGCTTGCCCTTCTTGATGACCTCGGGCTCGGCCGGCGCGGCATCGGCAGCGGCGGCAGCGGCGTCGGGCGTCTCAACCACCTCTTCCTTGATGGCGGTGACGAGGGCGACAGTGGCGTCCTCCTCGGCCAGGTACTTGAGGGAGCCGGAGTGCGGGAGGTCGGCGACGTGGATGGACTGGAAGAGGTCGAGATTGCTGACGTCCACGTCGAGGTGGCTGGGGATGTCGGCGGGGAGACACTCGATTTCAACTTCGCGCATGACGTGCTCGAGGATGCCGCCCTGGCTCTTGACGCCGATGGCGGTGCCGACCAGATGGATGGGCACGCTGACCTGCATGACCTTGTCCATGGCGATGCGCTTCATGTCAATGTGCAGCAGAGAACCCTTGATGGGCTCGTTCTGCCAGTCCACAATCATGACCTTGGCGGGCGCGGCGCCTTCGACGGAGAGGTCGAAGATAGTGTTGTGGCCGCTGTCGGAGTGGAGCACGCGGAGGATGGCCTTGGGGTCCACGGTGACGGCGACGGACTGCTGACCTGCGCCGTAGACGACGGCGGGGATGCGACCTGCAGCGCGGACGCGGCGGGCGGCGTTCTTGTTGAATTTACCCTCGCGCGTGGCGGCGGCTACGGTGACGGTTTCCTTGACTGCCATTTTCCTTTTTCCTTTCGGGCACGGTTCGCGCCGATGTTCCGGTCGAGGATGCCGCTCCCTTTGCAGACGCGTTGAGCGCGACCTGCGGTGCTGCGATGGGCCAGTGACGCCACTCTAGGTGAAGAGCGAGCTGACGCTGGTCTCCATGTGAATGCTCTCGATGGCGCGGCCGAGCAGGCCGGCGATAGAGAGAACCTTGATCTTCCCGACCTGACGAGCTTCCTCTTGCAGGGGGATGGTGTTGGTGACCACCAGCTCCACGAGCGGAGAGGCGGCGATGCGCTCGACGGCGGGGCCGGAGAGCACGGGGTGGCTGGCACAGGCATAAACCTTGGTGGCGCCTTCGGCCAGCAGCGCGTCGACGGTTTTGACGAGAGTGCCGGCTGTGTCAATGATGTCGTCGAGGATGAGGCAGGTGCGACCCTTGACGTCGCCGATGACGTGCATGACCTCTGCCACGTTCATGTCCTCGCGGCGCTTGTCCACGATGGCCAGCGGAGCCTCCATCTTGCGGGCGAAGAAGCGTGCGCGCTCCACGCCGCCGGCGTCCGGCGAAACGACGGTGAGGTTGGGGAGGTTAAGGTCGCGGAAGTGGCTGACCAGCACGGGGCTGGCGAAGAGATGGTCCACGGGAATGTTGAAGAAGCCCTGAATCTGCGCGGCGTGGAGATCCACGAGCAGGGCGCGGTTGGCGCCGGCGACGGTGAGCAGGTCGGCGACCAGCTTGCTGCTGATGGCGACGCGGGGGCGGTCCTTGCGGTCCTGACGGGCATAGCCGTAGTAGGGCATGACGACGGTGATGCGGCCGGCCGATGCGCGCTTGAGCGCGTCAATCATGATGAGCAGCTCGACCAGATGCTGGTCTACGGGGAAGCAGGTGGGCTGGACGAGGAAGACATCGGCGCCGCGGACGTTCTCGAGAAGCTGGAAGTAGACCTCGCCGTCGGCGAAGCGCTGCAGGCGGCTTTCGCCGATGGGCACGCCAACGAACTTGCAGACCTCTGCAGTGAGCTCGGGGTTGGCTCCGCCGCAGAAGATTTTGAAGCGCTTGGTGTCGGGAGTACGGGGCTGGCGGCGCTGAGAGGCCTTGTCGGCCTTGTCCGGCGCGTTAGAGGTAGGTGCAGAGGTGGACGGCTGCGCTCCCGTTGCGGGTGCGGCAGCCGTGCCAGTACCAGGGGAAAGAACGGCAGTCGTGTCTTTGTTGTTCACGTGAAACCCTCCAAGCTGATTGGCGTTGGCTGTCTCTGCTGCTGTCTGGTTGAGAGGGGCGGGATTGCTCCCGGCCTCCGAACTTGATTCCTTCAAAACATCTGCCGCTCTTGTTGCGCGGCGTTTCTTCTTCGTCCTGCAAATTGCTGCAAAAAGCGAATCCCTAGTGTTGCGGCGTGGACTGGGCGCTGGTGGGGGAAGCATCGGTGCGACCGATTGGTTGGGCGACCAGGATTCGAACCTGGACTGAGTGCGTCAAAGGCACTTGACCTACCGTTAGTCGATCGCCCAGCGGCTGTTCGGGACCGAGGTCCCTCACAGAGCCTATGCGATGATGCTGCCCCAGTAAGCGGCGCGTGGCAAGGTCATTGTTGTAAGGACCTGTGCATCCGGCGCGCTACCAAGTACACGCTGTTGAGCCGCCTCGGCGTCCTGGGGGCTGGCATACAGCCCGAAGAGCGCAGAGCCCGATCCGGACAGGGCAGCATAAATCGCTGGACTGCCGGTGCCGGTTCCCGCCAATTGACGCTTGATTTGCCGCAGAGAGGGATACTGAGGAAAGACGACCTGTTCGAAGTCGTTCTCAATCCCGGTGCGGACAAGCGCGAGGAGGAGGTCCCCGGCGAGGTCTCCCGCTGGGCGGAAGACACCGGATGTGCCGTGCGCGGCAAATACCCCTGCCACGGCATGGCTCAACTGTTCCAGTCTAGCAGAGGCTGTGGATAATAGCGAGGCGGAGGCGGGTGATTCGTACTGCGCGTCCCAGTCGCGGAAGGCCTGTGGCGTGGAGACTCCGTGGGATGGAACAACAACAAGACATGTGGTTTCTGGCAGATCGGGAAGGGGGGAGACCTGCTCGCCGCGGTTGCCGCCCCAGACGGTTCCGCCGACGAGGAAGAGGGGGACATCGGAGCCAACCTGGGCGGCGAGGGCGAGGGCTTGGTCGCTGCTAAGTTCTTTTTTTAGTTCGTGTTGTAGGCCAACGAGGGCGGCGGAGGCGTTGCCGGAGCCGGCACCGAGGCCTCCCTGGACTGGTAAGTCTTTTTGAATGTGTATATTGACGCTGGCGGAGAGGCCGAGGAGGTCCAGCGCGCCGACGACCATCCGCCATGCGGTGTTGGTGGAATCCGCGGGTACGCCGCGGTGATTGCTGGACAAAGTGATGGATGTGGCTGGGGCGGGCGTGGCGGAGACGGTGACGATGTCGTGGAGGGCGAGGGTCTGGTAGACGGTGGCGAGGGAGTGGAAGCCGTCTGGGCGCGGGGGGCCGATGCGGAGGCCGAGGTTGATCTTGCAGTGGGAGCGGACACGCGTGGGCATACGGGATGATTGTAATCGGCGGGGCATCCGGCGCGTTACTACGTCCGAAGGCAGGGGAGATTATTCTGGATGCGTACGACGAAGCGCGAAAGACAGGTGCGATGAGGAAGCTGAAGGTAGCGGTGGTGTTCGGCGGGCGGAGCGGGGAGCATGAGGTGTCCCTGCTGTCGGCGGCGAGTGTGTTGAAGGCGATGGACCGGAAGAAGTACACGGTTCAACTGGTGGGCATCACGAAGGATGGGCGGTGGCTGGCGGGGGCGGATGCGCGGGCGTTGCTGGCGGGGCGCAAGACGGGTGCGGGAACGGTGCAGCCGCCGGCGGCGGTGATGAAGGCCGACGTGGTCTTCCCTGTTCTGCATGGGACCTTCGGCGAGGACGGCACGATACAGGGGCTGTTCGAGGTGCTGGACAAGGCTTATGTGGGGTCGGGCGTGCTGGGTTCGGCGGCGGGGATGGACAAGGATGTGGCGAAGCGGCTGTTCGTGGCGGAGGGGATTCCGGTTGCGCCGTCGGTGACGCTGCTGCGGTCGGCTTGGAAGGCGAGCGCGCGCAAGTGCACGGCGGCGATGGAGCGGGCGCTGCGGTATCCGTGGTTTGTGAAGCCGGCGAACCTGGGGTCGTCGGTGGGCATCAGCAAGGTGCACGACCGGAGCGAACTGGCAGCGGCGATGAAGCTGGCCGGCGCGTACGACCGGAAGATTCTGGTGGAGCAGGGCGTGGGAGGGCGCAAAGGGCGCGCGCGGGAGCTGGAGGTGGCGGTGCTGGGGAACGACGCGCCGCAGGCGAGTTGCGTGGGGGAGATCATTCCCGGGGCGGAGTTCTACGACTACGAGGACAAGTACCTGAGCGAAGGAAGCGTGCCGGTGATTCCGGCGAAGCTCACCAAGTCGGAGAGCGAGCGGATACGCGCGATGGCGGTGGCGGCGTTCCGCGCGTGCGAGTGCAGCGGCCTGGCGCGAGTAGACTTCCTGATGGAGCCCGGGCGCGGCGGGAGAATTTACCTGAACGAGATCAACACCATGCCCGGATTCACGTCCATCAGCATGTATCCGAAGCTGTGGGCGGCGAGCGGCTTGCCGTATGCAACGCTGATGGACCGGCTGATTGCGCTGGCGAGAGAGCGGCACGCCGAGAAGCGGAAGACGCACTTTGCCCGCTGAGATGAGGAGACGACGATGACACTGATGAATGCACCGGAGTACGATGCGAAACGCGAGGCGCTGAAGAAGAATATTTTTATTGGGACTGGACTGGCGGTGTTGCTGGTCATCACGCTGGCGTTCACCGGATACTTCATGGGCCATGGGTGGTTCTTCATGAACGTGCCGGCGGAGTTGCGGTGCAACTCGTTCCTGAACACGGTGGAGGCGGGCGAGTTCGAGAAGGCTTACGCGATATGGATGAACGACGCGGCGTGGCAGCAGCATCCGGACAAGTACGAGTACAAGTTCCAGCGCTTCAAAGAGGATTGGACGACGGCGAGCGACTACGGCATGGTGCGCAGCCACAAGGTGCGGTTCACGCACCGCGACCAGCACAGCGTGATTGTGGGCGTGACCATCAACGGCAGCCCGGACATGTTTTTCATGCTGTACGAGACGCGGACGGGAACGCTGGGATACTCGCCGGTGAAGCTGGCTTATTAGGGCTGCGCTGACGGACGCGCGCAATCCACGCAGAGGCCATAGAGCTTAATTGACCAGACTGGGCTTGGAGTACCGGGCTAGTCTGGCGATGTAGTTCCCCCCAAGCCGGCTTGCCGCATCGAGTGAAACGAATTGCCCGACAGCGATGGTTTGAAGGAACCCGGAGGTTCTTTTCATGCGCCTGTTACGTGCGATGCGTTTCGTCCTGATTGCCCTGCTGATAACGGTCAGCGCCGCTTCGATGCGCGCGCAGTTCGGCATCAGCATCAACGTGGGGTTTGCCCCACCCCCGTTGCCAATCTACGAGCAGCCCCTTTGTCCGCAGCCGAACCTGATGTGGATGCCCGGGTACTGGGCCTACTCCCCCGATGAGGGAGACTACTACTGGGTGCCGGGGACGTGGGTTCCCGCGCCGTATGAGGGCGCGCTGTGGACTCCGCCCTACTGGGGATGGTACGAGGGCCGGTACGGATTCCATGATGGCTACTGGAGCAATCATGTGGGCTACTACGGCGGCGTGAACTACGGCTTCGGATTCGGCGGCGTAGGATTCGCCGGAGGCGAGTGGAGAGGCGGAAACTTTGCCTACAACACCGCAGTGGTGCATGTGAATGAAAACTACGTCCACACCACTTACGTGGACCGGACGATTGTGCAAAGAGGGATTGTGGAGAACCCGAACCGTGTGGCCTACAACGGCGGACCGGGCGGAGTAAGGCATACGGCCTCGCCTGCCGAACAGGCCGTGGCGCGCGAGCCGCATACTGCCCCGACCAACATCCAGACACAACACGCGGCGGCAGCAAAGACCGACAGGACATCGTTTGCCAAGGCCAACGGCGGGCGTCCGGCGAACGTAGCTGCGCCCACCCCGCAGGTGCAGCAGCACCCGGCACCTGAGCAGCGTGCTGCTCCGGCACAACGCCAAGAAGCGGCGCCGGTACAGCGTCAAGAGGCAGCACCGGTGCAGCGCCAAGAGGCAGCGCCTGTGCAGCGTCCGGCTCCTGAGCAGCGTGCCGCGCCGGCACAACGTCAAGAGGCAGCGCCGGTGCAGCGTCAGGCACCGGAGCAACGTGCGGCACCAGTACAACGCCAAGCAGCGCCACCTGCGCAGCAGCAGCGTTCCGCACCGGCACAGCAACAGCGTTCCGCACCGGAGCAAAACGCGGGGCCGCAAGATGATTCCAAGCACAAGGACAGATAGGGCTTTCACCCACCGACGGTTGAATGAGACGCCCCCTAACGCTTTGGGTTTGGGGGCGTCCGGTTTTGCAGGCCGCTCGCTGAGCAGCTTTCCATACCCCCCCCCCCCCCCCACTACCGGTGGATAAGTGGTTCATTTTGTTGGAGATAAGGCGGTGGCGTTTCGCTAAGCTTTTCAAAACAAAAGGGTTATAGGTCAAAAACTAGAGAACAAAGGAGTTAGGGACACAAAACAGCCCCCGGGGACGGGGGCTGGTCTTTTTAGCTCTGATTCCATTGTAGCGGATTGGGGCGGGAAGTACGCCAAGTGGTGCGATGAAAAATGGGGAATATGTAAGCTGTCGCCGAATTGCGCAGGAGCCAGCAGAGTGCCTTTCAGTGACCGACACAATCCAGCGCGGCTTATGGTGCCTGCGGTGGGCCGATCTGCGGGGCCCTGGTGGGCGCGGCCAGACCGACAAAGATGATGACGCCATCTCCGCCGGGATTGCCTGCCGGGTCGCTGGGTGTTCCGAGCAGATCGTTGAACGCGCTCGGCTTCCAGTTGTTCATGACCCAGACGTTGCCGGCCATATCCGGCTTCGCCTGGGTTTGCCGCATGACCGGCTTATAGGACGGCAGGCTGGGCGGGGAGTCCAGCGGGTCTTCGTATACGGGCGTGCCGTCGTAGAGCAGAACCTGGTCTCCGCCGGAGGGCAGGGTGAAGCCCGTTGCGGGCGAGATGGCGGAACCGATGGTGGAGCCGGGCGGGCAGTTGGCCACCGTCGCGCCGCAGAGTTCGACGACGCCGTACTTCAGGGTGGGCTGATCCGTGTTGCCGCCAAAGGTGGAGACCCACACGTTGCCCTTCGCATCCACGGAGACGCCCCACGGGCCATTGACGCCGCCGCCCGAGTAGGGCGAGCCGGTGAGCGGATTTCCGCTGGCGTCGAACGCATAGACCTTGTTGGTTGTTCCGGCGGCGGCTATCCATGCATTTCCCCTGGCGTCCACCGCAACACCTTTGGGGTTGCTGCCGCTGGGCAAGGCGAGGGGGCCGAGTTGCGGAACGATGCTGGCGCCAGACAGTTTGTACTTCATGACGGTATACGAGCCGGTGTAGCCCACCCACACTGTTCCGTCGGCCGCGACGGCAAGACCAAACGCGCTGACGTTTGTCCCGCCTGGATAGGAGAAGGCCGAGGCCGGATTGCCGGCAGGAAAGACGGTGACAACGGAGTTGCCGTAGCCCGCAATCCAGATGTTGCCGTTGAAGTCGGAGGCCATGCCCTGCGGCCGCAGCGTTCCGCCCACCCAGCCCGTGGAGGGAGAGAGCGCGACGCCGACCGGAGAGAACTGGCTGATGGCGCCTGCCGGTTCGGGCGAACCGACGCCGCCGGGAATGTAGGCAGCGCCACCCCATCCGAAATCGTCCATCCACACGCTGCCGGAGGGATCAATCATCATGCCAAAGCCTGCGCCCAGAATTCCGCCGCCACGGATGGGCGACGAGGGCGTGTTGTTGTCGCCATCCGCAGGCTGGCCGTTCGGTTTCAAGACCACATTGCAGGTGGTGGAGTTCGGGGTGCCGGCGACTACGTTATTGCCAATCCATGCGTAACCGTTCTGGTCGAAGGCGGGATTGGCGGGCCCAGCCCAGGGACAGAGCGAACTGCCCGTGTTGTTGAACTTGACGGCCAGCGTCCAAGCGTCGAGTTTTTCCAGCGGGTTGATGGAGCTTGGACCTTGTATTGAGCCCAGGTACGGAGCGTAGGTCTGCGACGCGCTGCCCAGCGCAAAGAGCGTGGAGACGTTGGCGGCTGGGTTGCGTGCGATGTTGCTGATGGCCTGCAGTGTGGTGGAGGGCGAGACGCCGGCTAGCGAGGGCGATGCGCTGAAGAGCGAGGTGCATGCGCCGGAACCGGTCTGCACGCAGGCGGCAAGGATGTTGCCCAGCGTGCCCAGCTCCCGCCAGGTGTTGGTCTGGTTGGCGTTGGGAGCGAGCTGAATGGTCAAAGAGGGTGTGCCGCTTGCGGCGGCCACAAGGTTCTCCGCCATGTCGGCGGCTATCTTGAGCGACAACTGCGGCCCGGTAATGCTGTCGCCCTGCAGGAACTGCGACATGGCGTAGGCCGAGGCGACCGTCGTCAGCTCGTTGATGGTCACGGTTTGAATCGGCGCGGCGCCCAACAGGGCCATCAGTTCAACGCTGCCGCCCTTGCTGGCGATGGCGTAGTACACATTGCCACTGCCGTCGGTCGGAACGGCGATGGAGAAACTGCCGGCCGTGTTGGTGGTGGTAGTAGCGATTGAGGGAGCGGAGGCCGTCTCCGCCTCGTAGATGGTGACCGTCGCGCCGGAGAGCGGCACGGCCGCAGCACCTCCGCCAGAGGAGACCGTGCCGGCGACCGTGACCAGCACCGTCGAGGAGCTGCCGAGGCAGCCGGTCAGAGAGAGCAGCGACGCCATCATGCCGATGGCGAACACGTGTTGCCGCACTGGGCGCGCAATGTTGGATGGAATGACAACGCAAGCCGGATGGCTCGCCTCACGGGGAGAAGCGGCGCGACGGTTCATGGGGGAAGCCGATCGAATCTATATTGTGCTGTGTGACTGTATGGCTCTCGAGGCCAGCGTGCCCAGGGGAAGGAAGTGCCGAGACGGTTGCGTCTCGCTGGTCGGGCTTACGCTCGTCGAAACAAAAGCCATTGGAGGGATGGCTTTTTCGGGGCGTGACTAACGTCTACGCCCGCGAACCGGGGCTGTCAATGATGACCCGTGGGGAGTGACAAGCAGTTGTGGCCAAAAGAGACGATGGCGGGAGTTGGCTTTTAACTGGCGAGTGCGGCGAGGGTTTTTTCGAGGCTGGCAGAGTCTTCGACGTTGAGGGCAACTTGGGTGCGGTCGATTTGGCGCAGCAGGCCGCAGAGGACCTTGCCCGGGCCGACCTCGATGAATTGGGTTGCGCCCTGAGCGATGAGCAACTGCATGCACTCCACCCAGCGAACGGCACCGGTGACCTGGCGGGTGAGTGCGTCGCGTGCGGCGGCGGGGGTGGCGACGAAGGCGGCGTCCACGTTGGCGGCTACGGGGATGCTGGGCGCGTTGAAGGTGAGCGCGGCGAGATCTTTGGCGAGAGCATCCTGCGCGGGCTGCATGAGGGCGCAATGGAAGGGCGCGCTTACCGCAAGCATGACAGCACGGCGGGCTCCGGCTTCCTTCATCAATTCGGCGGCGCGTTCGACTGCCGGCGTGGCGCCGGAGATGACGGTCTGGTCGGGCGAGTTGAGGTTGGCGGGGGCGACGGGAGTGTTGGTTTCCGCGGCGGCCTGCGCGCAGAGTTCGCGTATCTTTTCGATGGACAGCGAGAGGATGGCGGCCATGGCGCCCTGGCCAGCGGGGACGGCCTGCTGCATGTAGCGTCCGCGGGAGCGGACGGTGCGGACGGCGTCTGCAAAGGAGAGGGTGCCGGCGGCGACGTGGGCGGAGTACTCGCCGAGGGAGTGGCCGGCGGCGAAGGCGGGCGCGATTCCCTTCTCTGCCAAAACGCGTGCGGCGGCGACGGAGACGGTGAGGATGGCGGGTTGGGTGTGCTCGGTGAGGCGGAGCGTTTCTTCGGGGCCGTCGAAGCAGAGTTTGGAGAGCGGGAAGCCGAGGGCTGAGTCGGCTTCGTCGAAGGTGGCGCGGGCGACGGCGAAGTGGTCGCAGAGGTCGCGGCCCATGCCGACGGATTGCGAGCCCTGACCGGGAAAGAGAAACGCGATTTTCTTGGACATTTTTTCTCTCTTTGCGTTGAAGTCTTGGGGTTGCGGCTACTGCGCGGGTGCGGGTTCGGGCACAGGCTCCGCGGCGAGGGCGGCGAGTTTGTGTTCGATGGCGGAGTTGATGTCGGCGCGTGCGAACTCTGCGGCGACGCGGATGCCGTTCATGATGGCGCGGTCGTTGGAGGAGCCGTGGCCGATGATGCAGACGCCGCGGACGCCGAGCAGGGGCACGCCGCCGTGCTCGCGGTAGTCGAGATGCTTTTTGAAGTTGTTGAAGGCGCGTTTGGAGAGGAGTGCGCCGACCTTGGAGACGAGGGTGGACATGAGCGACTCCTTGAGGAGCGCGCTGGTGAGGCGGGCGACGCCTTCGGCGGTCTTGAGGGCGACGTTGCCGACGAAGCCGTCGCAGACGACGACGTCGGCGTGGCCGTTGAAGAGGTCGCGGCCCTCGACGTTGCCGATAAAGTTGAGGCCGGATTGCTTGATTAAGGGAAACGTCTGCAGTGTGATGGCGTTGCCCTTGGTGTCCTCTTCGCCGATGGAGAGGAGGCCGACGCGGGGCTCCGAGATGCCGAGGACGCTGTGCGAGTACATGGCGCCCATGACGGCGAATTGGCGGAGGATTTCGGGGGAGCTGTCCACGTTGGCGCCGACGTCGAGCAGGAGGCAGGGCGAGCCGGTCTGGGTGGGGAAGGCGGTGGCGAGGGCGGGGCGTTCGACGCCCTGGAGCGCGCCGAGGACCATCTTGGCGGTGGCCATGGCGGCGCCGGTGTTGCCGGCGGTGACGAATCCGGAGGCGCGGCCCTCGCGAACGAGCTTGAGGCCGACGCGCATGGAGGAGTCGCGCTTGGTGCGGACGGAGGCGGCGGCCTTGTCGTCCATGGAGATCCACTCGGAGGCGTGGACGATTTCGATGGGGAGATCTTCGCCGTGGAGCTGGGCGGCGAGCGCGGGGCGGAGTGTGTCTTGTGGCCCGACGAGCAGGACGCGTACGGGCAGGGTGCGAACGGCGAGGATGGCACCGAGGATTTCGGGCAGCGGGGATTTGTCGGCGCCCATGGCATCGAGTGCGATGGGGGTGCGCGAGGGGTCGTCTGCGGCGAGCAGCAAGGGCTGCCCACGGCGGATGGCCGACCGCTGGCCCCGAGTGGGCTTTGGAGTTCCGGCTGCTGTTTTCACGCGAGCACCGGGGAACAGTTTAGTTGGTTTCCTTGACCGTGACCACATCGCGCCCCTTGTAGGTGCCGCACTTCTTGCAGGCGCGGTGGGGGAGCTTGCGCTCGTGGCAGTTGGGGCACTCGGAGGTTCCGGTGGGTGTGAGGAAGTCGTGGGAGCGGCGCTTGGCGGTGCGCTGCTTGGAGTGACGCCGCTTGGGATTAGGCATGGCAGGTTCCTTTCCGGTTCGGGGCGCGCCCAAGAGCAGGCCGTCTGGCAAAAGTGGACGGCCCAAGGTGCGGGCACCGGTTTACTTCTTGAATCGGTCGGCCAGGTCTGCGAGCGCGTTCCAGCGGGTGTCCGCGGGGGTCTTGGCTTGGCAGTTACAGGCCTGCTGGTTCAGGTTCTGGCCGCAGTGCGGGCAAAGACCCTTGCAGTCCGGCTGGCAGAGCGTGCGTTCAGGGAGGGAGAGAAGCACCTGCTCCCGCACGACGTCCTCCAGCAGGAGACCGCTTTCCTCATAATAACCGATTTCGGTGTCGTCGGGCGAGATGGAGCGCTCGCCGGGGATGTCGTCTGCGCCGCCGGGGCGGAAGATGAGGTCGAAGGACTGGGCGAGTGGCAGGCGGACGGGTTGGACGCAGCGGGCGCAGGGGGTCTCGAAGGCGCCGCTGAAGGAGGCGCGGAGGCGAATGTCGTAGACGAGTTCGTGGGGGCCGCGATGCTCGGTGAGGAGGTCTGCGATACCGTGGACGGGGAGCGGACCGGACTGGGTGAGGAGCTCGCCGTAATCAATGACGCCGGGGGCGAATAGCTGGTCGATTTCGAGGGGTTCGTCGTGGAGCTGGTCTGGTGTGATGAGCATGGGAGTGCTTTCAGCGTAGGGGCGTCAGGGTTGCGCGTCAAGGAACATGCGAATGGCGGCCACTCCGGCGGCACCTGCGGCGAGGCAGTCGGGAGTGTTGGCGGGGGTGACGCCGCCGAGGGCGAGGACGGGGATGGGCGCGGCGGCGGCTACGCGGAGGGCTTCGAGACCGATGGGGGAAGTGACAGCCGCACCATGGACGGATTTGCCGAAGACGGGGCCGAAGAGGATGGCGTCGGGCTGGTGGGGGAGAGCGCGGGCGACCTCGTCGAGCGAGTGGCAGGAGACGGAGACGAAGGGAGCGGGGAGATTGGCGCGACTGAAGAGCGCGCGGACTTGTGGAGGGGTGAGTTCGTCGGGGGCGGCGGTGAGGTGGAGGCCGGCGGCGCGGGCGGCGAGGGCGACGTCGGCGCGGGAGTTGATGAGCAGGCGGGAGCGGGAGCCGGTGGAGGCGATGATTTCGACAAGAGTGCGGGCGAGCGGAGTGAGTTCGGATGCGGTGAGGTCTTTTTCGCGGAGCTGGATGAGCTCGATTCCCTGCTGTGCCCAACGGCGGACGAGGCGGACGAGCGCGAGGCGGCGGGCGGACTCGTCGCCGGGAAGCTGGGAACGGTCCGTAATCGCGCAGCGAAGCATGGAATGAGTGTAGCGGGAGAGGGGCGCGGCTAGTAGCTGCGCTGGTAAGTGTGGGTGATGCGGTCGTGCCAGCCGAGGCGGTCGTCGTCGAACCAGGCCCAGAGGAGGCCGAGGCCCATGGGGACGGCGGCGAGGACGGAGGCGGCGATGCGCCAGCGCATGGCGGTGCGCGAGGGGTTCTCGTCGGTGAAGGTGCAGAGGCCGATGCGGGAGAGGCGCATGCCGGGAGTGGACTCGTTGAAGCTGAAGAAGAGAAGCTGGTAGACGATTTGGAGGAGGGCGAAGACGGCGAGGAGGGCGATGGCGGCGGACTTTTTCTCCGGCATGACGCTGAAGTGGTGGGCAAGCTTGGTGAAGACGGCGACGAAGGCGGCGGTGGCGACGGCGACGAGCGCGGAGTCTGCGACGGCGGCGCGGAGGCGCGGGGCGAGCTGCGCGGGGTAGAGCGCGGGCTGGGAGGCGGCGGGCGGTGCGAACTGGGCGGCGGCGATGGCGTCGTCGAGGCGCAGATTGGACCAGATGGGGAGTGTGGGCGGGTCGGCGGGAGCAGGAGCGGCGTCTTCGAAGATGCGGATGTCAGCGGAGTCGCGCAGGGGGCCTTCGGCGAGGCGGGGGCGGGCCTTTTGCGGGGCGACGAGGATGCGCGGGAACTGGATGAGATTAGCGGGCAGGGGTGTGGGGGTGTAGGGGGTGGCGGACTCGTAGGCGGGCGGCGGGGGGGCGGCGATGACAGGTTCGGCGGCGGCGGCGAGCAGGAAGTGGTCGGATTCGACGGTGTGGATCTGCTCTTCGCGGGCCAACTCGGAGAGGAGGGATTGGTGCTCTGCGGCGATGGCTTCGGCGTTGCGGGTGGCGACCTCGGCGGCGGCGGTGGCACGGCGTAGAGCCTCGGTGGCCTCGGCGGTGAGGTACTCGCGGTAGGACTGGGCCTCGGCGTAGCGGGAGGCGACGGCGTCTGCGACGCGGGAGGATTTGGAGCGGGAGCGGCGCGGGGAGGATTTGGCCGGGGAGTCGGGTGCGGGGCGGCGGGTGCGGTGCGCAGTCAGGGCGTCTGCGATCTGCTGCTTGAGGGGAGCGGAGGGTTCGGCGGCGGGAGGGACGGGTTCAGCGGAGGCCGGGGGAAGTTCGAGGTTCCGTTGCGCTGAGCTCTGCGTGTTCAAATCCAATTCACCCGGGCGAAAATCGTTTAGCCTCAGAAGGAGAGATGCAAGGCAGCGCCAATCCGTTGACCGTGCGCCCGAGACGGCTGTTTGACCGTGTGCGGCGGCGCGGCGACGACCCTATTGCGGTGCCGCGACTGGCGAAGACACAGCCTGCAGCCCGGCAAATCTTCTTCCACTCCCTGTGTATCACGGGCATCCTGCTGTGTCAGCCACAGATGCGTGCACAGGGGTTGTCATCGGAGGCACCACGCGCTGCGGTGGTCGATTCCCTGCCCGCGCCGTTGCCGGATGCACCCGGATATCCGGCGGCAGCGGTGACGGCGAAGGCCGGCGGCGAGACGGTGGAGATTGAATCGGACACGCAGACGCGCACGGGCACGGTGTACGCGGCGACGGGCAACGCGGTGCTGCACTACCGCGACTACGTGCTGCGCGCGGACAAGCTGACCTACGACACGGCGAGCGGGAAGGCGACGGTTGAAGGACATGTGGAGGTAAACGGCGGCGAGGACCGCGAGGATATCCACGCGGCGCGCGGCGATTTGGACCTGCACGCCGAGACGGGGCGCTTCGAGGACGTGGCGGGTTCGTTCCACGCGCGGCTGTCTGCGCTTGGAGCGACGACGGGCAAGGACAAGCCGTTCCTGTTTACGGCGCGGACGGTGGAGAAGCTGGGGCCGGAGCACTACGTGGTGTACGGAGGCAGCATCACGAGCTGCCAGTTGCCACGGGCGGACTGGGTGCTGTCAGCGAAGAAGATCGAGGTGCAGGCCGGCAAGGCACGGGCGGTGAACAGCCTGTTCCGCGTGCGGGGCGTGCCGGTGATCTTTCTGCCGTATGTGAGCCATCCGGTGAACGCCGAAGAGCGGCAGAGCGGGATCTTGATTCCGGTGCTGGGGGAGTCTTCGACCAAGGGGTTCATCATCGGCGAGCAGTTTTACATGGCGATCAACCGCTCGACGGACCTGACGGTGGGGTTGCAGTACTACTCGCTGCGCGGGTGGGAGCAGAGCGCGACGTTCCGGCACCGCGGCGCGGGGAACGACTTTGTGGCGGCGCACTACACGGGGCTGCTGGACCGCGGGCTGCAGTTGCCCGGGCAGGCGCCCATCAACCAGGGCGGGCAGGACGCGACGCTGGATGTGCGGCAGGACCTGGACGAGCGCACGCGGGTGGCGGCCGATGTGGAGTATCTGAGCAGCTATGTGTACCGGCAGGCGTTTGCGGAGAGCTTCTTCCAGGCGGTGTCGTCGGACGTGAGCTCGACGCTGTACGCGACGCGGGCGTTCAACGGGATGACGGCGAGCGTGATGGCGGACCGCTACCAGATCTTCGAGAGCACGATTGAGGGCAACGAGATCCGCAACTTCCACGTGCCGGAGCTGGACGTGGCGGCGATGGAGCGGCGGCTGGGGACGAGCCGGCTGGTGTGGTCGGGGACGGCGAGTGTGGCGCTGTTGCGGCGGGTGGAGGGCACGATGGATCCGGTGGTGGCGGGGCAGGTGGACACCTACCGCACCAAGGACGTGGCGGGGCGGCTGGACCTGCATCCGCAACTGGCGCTGCCGCTGCACTTTGCAGGATGGTCGGTGACGCCGCGGGTGGGGCTGCGGGAGACGTGGTACTCGCAGAGTTTGCAGCCGCAACTACAGGCCAACGGACTGCCACAGGACGCGGCGGGCGGGCTGAACCGCTCGCTGTTCGAGGGTGGGCTGGAGGTGCATGCGCCGGTGGCGGAGCGCGAGTTCACGACGCCGTGGCTGGAGCGCATGCTGAAGCGCGACGTGCTGCATGCGATTGAGCCGGTGGTGACGTACCGCTACGCGGCCGGAGTGGACAGCTTCCAGCAGACGCCGCGGTTCGATTCGACCGATATTGTGAGCGACACGAACGAGCTGGAGTATGGGCTGACGCAGCGGTTCTTTTTGCGCAAGCTGCAAAGAAACTGCGCGGCGGAGACGGGATGCGGAGGGACGAGCGAGTGGGTGCGTTGGCGCATTGGGCAGAAGCTGTTCTTCCAGCCCGGGTTCGGCGGGGCGGTGACGCCGGGGGCGCGCAACATCTTTGAGACGACGCTGGGCTTCAGCGGAGTGGCGTTCGTGACCACGCCGCGGCACGATTCGCCGGTCATCTCGCGAATGCGGGTGCGCACGACGGAACACACCGACCTGGAGTGGGATTTGGACTATGACTCGGTGGCGGGGCGCATTGCGGCCAGCAACACGCTGCTGGACGTGAAGGCGGGGGACTGGTTTGGCGGGGTGGGCCATGCGCGGCTGGACGCGCCGGGCGAGATCAGCGGGCAGCCGGTGTCGAACTTCAACCAGTTCCGCTTTCTGGTGGGCTACGGACGGCCGGACAAGCTGGGGCTGAACGCGGCGGCGAACGCAGGGCTGGACCTGCTGGCCGAGCAGGTGCAGTACGGGGCGGTGCAGGCGTCGTACAACTGGAACTGCTGCGGAGTGAGCGTGGAGTACCGCAAGTACGAGCTAGGCTCGGTGCGCAACGAGAACGAGTACCGGTTCAATTTCACGCTGACCGGGGTGGGGACGGCGGGGAACCTGCGGCGGGCGGAGCAGGTGTTTTGATGCCACCTAGCGACCAGCAAGGCCCGTGTGCACCATGCGATAATGAGGGTTGTGAAAACGCCACGTAGAAACCTCTGTATCGTTGCCCTTTTGCTGGGATTGACGGCCCTGGGCGGGCTGGGATGCCGCGCGCAGAGCACGGCTCCGACAGCCACGCCTTCGGCCACGGCGCTGACCCCGGCGCAGGTGGAACACCGCGTGGAAGTGGCGGTGCGCAACGGCTTCAACCTGCCGCCGGATGTGGATGTGAAGCTGGGGACGCGCACGAAGAGCGAGTTCAACGGCTACCAGACGCTGCCCATCGCCCTATCGCAGGGCGAGCGGCACGAGACGCTGGAGTTTTTGATCTCCGACGACAACAAGACGATGGTGCGGCTGAACAAGTACGACCTGACGGTGGATCCGAAGAGCGCGGTCAACATCGCGGGGCGTCCGGTGCTGGGGCCGGCGGATGCGGCGGTGCAGATTGTGAGCTGGGACGATCTGGAGTGCCCGTACTGCTCGCAGATGCACAACCAGATCTACCACGACGCGCTGGCGAAGTATCCGGGCAAGCTGCGGCTGGTGTACAAGGATTTTCCGCTGGTGAGCATCCATCCCTGGGCGATGCACGCGGCGGTGGACGCCAACTGCCTGTCACAGCAAAGCGGGGCGGCCTACTGGAACTACGTGGACTATGTGCACGCGCACGGAGGCGAGATTGCGCCGGACCGCAAGCTGGAAACGGCCGCGCCGGCTCTGGACAAGGCGGCGACGGACGAGGGCGTGCGGCAGAAGGTAAACTTGGAGACGCTGCAGGCGTGCCTGACGGCACAGGACAGCAAGGGCGTGGAGGCTTCGATGAACGAGGGCATGGGACTGGGGCTCTCGGCCACGCCGACGCTGTACATCAACGGCGTGAAGCTGGACGGAGCGGTTCCGGCCGACGCACTTTGGAAAGCGATTGACCGCGCGCTGGCCGACGCCGGCGCGGCACCGGCCAAGTAAGGACGAGGTGAGCGGGATGCGCAGAGCGAAGCGTCAAGGATGGTGGGCGGCGGCAGGACTGGGCGTTTGCCTGGCAGTGGCGGGATGCCACACGACGCCCAAGGCGGGCGTGGTGGCCACGGTGAACGGACATCCGCTGATGCGGGCCGACCTGGAGAAGTACTACACCAACCAACTGGGCGACGCCGAGCAGCAACCCACGCCGGAGCAGGCGGACAACCTGCGGCTGAACATCCTGCACCAAATGATTGACGACGAGATCATGCAGCAGCGCGCCAGCAAACTGAACCTGCTGGCCACGGACGAAGAGGTGGACGCCAAGCTGCAGGAGTTGAAGGCTCCGTACACGCAGGAGGAGTTTGACGCGCGGCTGAAGGCCAAGAACCTGACGCTGGACGACCTGCGGCACGACCTGCGGCGGACGCAGACCAACGAGAAGGTGCTGAACAAGGAGATCAACTCCAAGATCAACATCGGGGACGCGGACATCACGCACTACTACACGGAGCACAAGGCGGAGTTCAACCTGATCGAGACCGAGTACCATCTGGCGCAGATCGTGGTGACGTCGCTGCCGTCGGAGCAGCCGGGCAACCTGCAGAACAGCAAGGCGACCAGCGAGGCGGACGCGCGCAAGAAGGTGCAGGCGCTGCACAACCGGCTGGAGAGCGGCGAGGACTTCGGGGCGCTGGCGATGAACTTCAGCGAGAATCCGACGACGGCGGCCAACGGGGGCGACATGGGCTTTGTGCCGGAGTCGCAACTGCACGCCGACGCCAACGTGTACAACAGCATCCTGAAACTGAAGGCCGGGCAGATCACGGAGATACTGCCGCTGTTCGACGGGCCGCAATCGCGCAAGCCGGTGGGATACGCCATCTACAAGCTGATCAGCCGCGAACCGGCGGGGCAGCGCGACGTGAACGACCCGCGCGTGCAGGCGGCCATCCGGCAGGAGCTGCGGGACGGGCGTTCGCAACTGCTGAAGAACGCGTACTTCGAGATGCTGCGCGACCAGGCGCGGGTGGAGAACTATCTGGCGGAAGAGATCTTCAAGAACAACGCCCACTAGTCGGACGGCGATACGCGCCTTCGGCGCATTTGTGCCATTGTCAGCGGCTACGTGTGAACGCGGAGATGGTTGCTTGGGAAACAGTTACCGACAACATCGCTTCCCTGCCGTGTGGTTTCTGCAATTCGATTGAGTGTGCGGCAAATTGGACTCGACAACAAGAAGGCCTCCCTTGCGGGAGGCCTTTGGATTGGGACTGGTGTGGGGTTAGCTGCCGAGGTCCACACCGCCGGGTTGGGCGTTGTTGCGCTTCTCCTCGTTGAGCTTGCGGGCACCCATGGCGCGGTCGGTCCACTTCTTGGCGGCGTCGATGTCGGCCTTGCGGGCGTTCTCGTTGCCGCACTCCATGTCGGCCTTGCGGCGGTAGAGGAGGTTGATGTAGGCCATGGCATCCTCGTAGTTGGGGTTGATGTCCACGGCGTTCTGCAGGTAGCCGAGGCCGTCCTTGACGAGGTCGGTGTTCTGGTCGGTGATCTTCTTGCAGTCGTCCTTGCTCTTCTTGGCGTTGCCTTCGCCGTCGTCCTTGATGCCGTCTGCGGCGAGGATGGTGACGGCATTGCGGTAGGCCTGGGTCCAATCAATGACGCCGATGGTGTAGTCGGCTTCGGCGTCGCGGGGGTTGACCTGCAGAACCTGTTTCTGCCAGGTCTTGGCCTCGTCGAAGTTGCGGATGTTGAAGTTGATGGAGGCGATCTGCTTGAGGGCGGTCAAATCCCTGGGGTCGCGCTGGATGACGAGCTTGAAGTTGTTGATGGCGTCGTGGGCGAGCTTGAGGTTGTCGGGCGTGTCCACGTTGGGGATGACCTGCTGCGACTGGGCAGTGGCCAGATAGAGGCGGGCCATGGGGTAGGTGGGGTCGAGGGCGATGGAGCGCTCGAAGTGGTTGATGGCCTCTTCGTACTGCGCGGCCTTGTAGGCCTGAGTGCCCTTGTTGAGCTGGTCGCGGGCGGCGAGTTGCTTGCAGCCGGTGGTGCCGGCGAGGAGCAGTGCGGTGGCGGCCAAGGCGGTGATGCGTACGTTCCAGTTCATGGTGCTCTCCTTGCGGCGCGGCGGATTAGTGGCCGGCTTCAATCTTGGGTGTAATCAGGCCGATGTTGTCCACGCCGGCCTGATGGCCGAAGTCAATAACCTCTGCGACGCGGGCGAAGTCCACCTGGGGGTCGCCCTTGACGAACATGACCTTGTTGGCGCGGATGGAGAAGATCTCGAGGAGCTTGGGCTCCAGACCCTCCTTGGAGAAGGGGGTCTCGTTGATCTTGTAGGCCGCGACGCCGCCGCCAGCGTTGAGGACCTGGACGACGATGGTGTCGCCGGGGTCGCTGTTCTGGTGGTTGGGATCCTTGGGCGGCTGCGGGACGAGGGCGTTGAGACCCTTGGGCGCGACCGGGGTGATCGCCATGAAGGTGATGAGGAGCACGAGCAGAATGTCGATCATCGGAGTGACGTTGATGTCGGAGTTGAGACCGCCTGCGTTACCGCCGCCGCCCATTGCCATAGTGAAGTCTCCTTGTTGCTACTGCGTAGTCGCGGGCGCGCGGGGCGCACCGCAGAAAATCGGTTACTGCTTCTTCTCGGTGAGCAGGCCAAGCTGCTCGACGCCGGCGGTGCGGATGGCGTCGATGGCATCCATCACCTTGCCGTAGGGAGCGCGCGCGTCGGCGCGCATGTAAACCTCTTTGTTGGTCTTGTTGGCGATGCGGTCGCTGACCTTGGGGCCGATGTCGTCGAGAGCGATCTGCTCGGCGCCAAGGTAGGTGTGGCCGTCCTTGGTGACGGCGACGACCACTGCGTCTTCCTTGTCGGCGTCGGGCATGACGTCTGGGGTGACGGCGGTGGGGAGGTTGATGGCGACCTTGTTCTGCACCATGGGGGTGATGACCATGAAGATGATGAGAAGGACCAGCATGACGTCCACCATGGGGGTGACGTTGATGTTGGAGTTGACCTTCTTGCCTTCTGCGCGGACGGCCTGTGCCATAAGCGTGACTCCGAAATCGAACTGCGACGGGGCGGATGAGAGCCGAGCCGCGTGTTGCTGTTATCTGGGACGCCTTGCGGCGGCCCGTCTAGCCCTGGGTGCCTCTCTGGCCCGGATGCCGTTCGCCGGCGGCATCCGGGTTTCGAGAAGCGGAAAGATCCAGTGCGACGAAGTGCTTAGCGACCGACCTGGCTGCGCTTGATGAAGTAGTCGATCAGTTCGCTGGAGCTGTTGTCCATCTCGACGTCGAAGGCTTCCACCTTATTGGTGAAGTAGTTGAAGCACATGACGGCGGGGATGGCGACGACGAGGCCGAAGGCGGTGGTGACCAGCGCTTCCGAGATGCCGCCCGCGATGGCGCCGATGCCGGCGGTCTTCTGGGTAGCGATCTGCTGGAAGGCGTTGAGGATGCCGACGACGGTGCCGAACAGACCGATGAAGGGCGAGGTCGAGCCGATGGTGGCGAGACCGGAGAGTCCCCTCTTCAGCTTGGCGTGGACGATGGACTCGGAGCGCTCGAGGGCGCGACGCGAGCTCTCAATCTGCTCCTCGCTGATCTGGCCGCCGGAGCCGTAGCTGCGGAACTCCTGCAGGCCGCTGGTGACGACCTCTGCCAGATGGGACTTCTTGCTGCGGTCGGCGACCTTGATGGCCTCGTCGAGCTTGCCCTCCTTCAGGGCACCTGCGACGCGGGGCGCGAACTCGCGCGACTGCTTGCGGGCGGCCGAGAAGTACATGGCGCGGTCGATGATAACGGCCAGCGACCAGATGGACATGACAAAGAGCAGAATGACAACGCCACGGGCGAGATTGCCCATGTTGTGCCACAGAGACAAGGGGTCGAAGCCGACGGTCTGCTCTTCGAAGAACAGGCCGAGGCTGTGGGGTACGGCGGCGAGGTTGGTGAGATGAGCGAGAATCACTTGGATCTTTCCTCCTGATGACAGGTTCTGTTGCTGAAGTGCGGTTACTGGTTACTACTGTTGCGGCGAATCGTTCTTGGTTTACCAAGGGGGCATACGGCCCACAAGGCTAGATGATACAGAAACGGCGTACGTTTAACCGCCCGTCGTGTAATTGACGGTAACGGTTGTGTCAACTTCGGTGGGTTCCCCGTTGAGCAGGTAGGGCTTGTAGCGCCACTGGCGGACGGCGTCCACTGCCGACTGGCGGAGCATGGGCGGACCGGAGACGACCTCGACGTTCTCGATGGTTCCGGACTTGGAGATGATGGCGTGCAGCACGACGACGCCCTGCACGTGGGCGGCCTTGGCGATGGCCGGATAGATAGGCTGAACCTTATTAATCAGGTTGCCGGAGGCGACGCCACTGGAGACGCGGATGGGGCCGGTCTGCAGCTTCTTGACCTGAATGGTGGGCTGGGAGCCGAGCATGTTGTTGAAGGCGGCGGCGTTGCCGAAACCGCCAGCGACACCCATGCCGCCGGCGATGCCGCCGGTGCTGGGCGGAGCATCTTCGTGGACCATCTTGATGTCGTGGGGAATGACGGTGGGGGCGTGGAAGACGTTATCCATCTGCACGACCTTGATGACCTTCTGCGCGGCCTGCGGCGGCGGCGGCGGTGGTGGTGGCGGCGGCGGCGGCGGCGCCGTGAGCATCATGGTGAGAGCCGCCTTGGGCAGGGCTTCGGGGTAGATCAGCGGAATGAGAATCAACACGCCGATGAAGCTGCTGATGATGATGAAGGTCACGACGGACCAGTACTTGGACTTGGTCTTAATCAACCCGCCGGATTCGATGAGCGCGCTTTCGAACATAGGGCAACCTCTAATTCAATTGGTACTACCAATGGGGCGGCTGGGGCAAACCGTCCGTCTCGTATTCTAAGCCCGCGCCTTCCTGCCTGCAGGGAGGTTGGCGGATTTACCGCGGGAGGCCTGCCAATCCTGGTAGGCGACCAACATGGGGGCGGCGACGGCAATGGAAGAATACGTGCCGATCAAAATACCCACCACCAAAGCGAAGGAGAAGCCGTGGAGCACCTCTCCGCCGAAGAGATACAAGCTGAGGACCGTGAGGAAGGTCAGTCCGGAGGTAAGGATCGTCCGGCTCAGCGTCTGGTTGATGCTATGGTTGACGACCACCGCGAGAGGTTCGCGCCGCATCAAGCGCAGATTCTCGCGGATGCGATCGAAGACCACGATGGTGTCGTTCATGGAGTAACCAATCAGTGTCAAGATCGCTGCGATTACGGTAAGCGTGATCTCCTGATTCGTCAAGCTGAATGCGCCGACGGTGATTAGGGTGTCGTGAAAACAGGCGACGACGGCGGCCACGCCATAGATGAACTCGAAGCGGAACCAGAGGTAGACGAGCATGCCAAGCAGTGAGTAGAGGGTGGCAAGCTCGGCCTGGCGGGTGAGCTGCTTGCCGACCTGAGGGCCGACGACCTCGACCTGCTGGATGGCGAAGTCGGAGTCGTGGTAGCCGCTGGTGAGGGCGGTGAGCACGGTGGCGCGGCCGGCGTCGAGGCCGGTAGCCTCGCTGGTATCACGCTGCGGCAGGCTGATGACCTCCTCGCGGGAGGCCTGGCTGAGCGGGCCGGAGGCGATGCGCTGGATGGTGGCGTCGTGGAGGCCTGCGGCGTCCATGGCGGAGCGGATGTGGTCCTCGTTGGGCGTCTGGGCGAAGTTGACGTAGACGAGCGTGCCGCCCTTGAAGTCCACGCCCTTGGGAACGCCGTGCCAGAAGAAGATGGAGAGCAGTCCGGCTACGGAGAAGATGAGGCTGAAGCCGAGGAAGTACCACTTCTTGCCCAGCCAGTCGATGTTGATGCCGCGAAAGAATTCAACCACTGTAATGCTCCTGCGGAGCGATAAGCCCCGTGGTACAAGATGTGCCGCAGCGAGCGTCCGCTGCGGGAAAAGCTAGATCGACAGCGCCTCGCCGCGCTGCTTGCGGGCAAGGTGGGCGTCGAAGATGACCCGCGAGACGTAGACCGCAGTGAAGAGGTTGGCCAGCAGACCGAAGGTCAGGGTGACAGCGAAGCCGCGCACCGGGCCGGTTCCGAAGAGGAAGAGGATGGCCGCGCTGACGATGGTGGTGACGTGGGTATCAATGATGGTGATCCAGGCGTGTGCGAAGCCCTGGTCCACGGCGGCGGCGGGCGCCTTGCCGAGGTGCAGCTCCTCGCGGATGCGTTCGAAGATGAGGACGTTGGAGTCCACACCCATGCCGATGGTGAGGATAACGCCGGCGATGCCGGGGAGGGTGAGCGTGGAGCCGGTGAAGCCCATGAAGCCGAGCAGGATGACGAGGTTGAGGAAGAGGGCGAGGTCGGCGTTGATGCCTGCTCCGCGGTAGTAGAAGAGCATGAAGGCCATGACGACCAGGATGCCGAAGATGGCAGCGACCACGCCGTGGTGGACGCTGGCGGCGCCGAGCGACGGGCCGACGGTGCGCTCTTCGAGGATGCGGATGGAGGCGGGCAGCGCGCCGGTGCGCAGGGTGAGCGAGAGGTTGGCGGCCTGGTCCTGCGTGAAGCCGCCGGTGATGCGGCCGCTGTCGCGGATGGCGCTCTGGATGGTGGCGGCCTCGCGGACGCGGTTGTCGAGGACGATGGCCATCATCTTGCCAATGTTGGAGTTGGTGTAGTTGTAGAAGGCGTTGCCGGCCGAGGTGGTGAGGTTGAAGGTGATGTCAGGACGGCCGTTCTCGTCGGTGGAGGGCTGGGCGTCTCGGAAGTCGTTGCCGGCGACGATGGCGACGCGCTTGAGCGCGTAGACCTGATCGCCATCGGCGCGGCCGCCGCCGTTGCCGTGCACCAGCTCAACGTCAGGCGCGGTCATGCCGTTGTTGGCCTGCAGTGCCTCCTGCTCGCTGGTGTAGGGGCCGCCGGTGACGGCGTGAATCTCGAGCCGCGCGGTGGACTGGATGATGTCCTTGACGCGGGCGGGGTCGTCCACGCCGGGCAGCTCGACGAGCACCTGGTTTTCGCCCAGGCCGTACTCCTGAATGATGGGCTCGGCGACGCCGAGGCGGTCAATGCGGTCGCGGATGGTCTCGATGGACTGGGTGACGGCGTGGTGCTGGATGTCGAGCATGGCCTGATGCTTCATGCTGAGCGTCCAGGTGTTGTCTGCGCCGGGGGTGACGACGTAGTTGCCGTAGTTGGTCTCCAGCACGCCGCGGACGTCGCTGGCCTTGTCGGGCGCGGTGCCGGCGACGGTGATGACGTCGGGGTGGGCGGGGTCGAGCTTGGCGATGGAGCCGACGGCGAGCTGGGCCTTGTCGAGGTCGGCCTGGACGCGCTGGATGTCGTTGTCGGTGACGGCGCTGACGGCCTCGTCCACCATGACCTGCAGGACGAGGTGGGTACCGCCACGGAGGTCGAGGCCGAGGTGGATGCGGTTGGCGAGGGCCTGAGTGAAGGCGTCCTTGCTGACTCCGTTGGGCACTCCGAAGATGCCATAGACGAAGACAACGAGGATGGCGATGATGAGGGTGAGCTTGCCTTTGAGGTTGGTGCGCATGGTCGTTTCTAGTCGCTCTCTGGGCGGCGGCCCGTATGCGGGCGCGCCAAATCATTGTACGTGCGCCGGATGGCGCCGGTGTTACTTGACTTCGTCGGCGGTGATGACGCTGGCGATGGCGTTCTTGCTGAACTCCAGCTTGATGTTGTCTGGCGCGATGCGCAGGACGATGACCGTGTCGCTGACGCTGTAGACGGTGCCGCGGATGCCGCCGTTGGTGATGACCTGGTCGCCGCTCTTGACCTTGCCGAGCATCTCGGCCCACTTCTTCTGCTTGCGCTGGTTGGGGACGATGAGCAGGAAGTACATGGCGGCGAACATGAGAACCATGAGCGGAAGCGGTCCAAAGGCTGGAAGCGCGAGGAGGAGTGCGAGGCTGGTCAAGGTGTTGGTTTCCTTTCCGGGGGGCCGTGAGCCGGCCGCCGGGTCAATCTAAAATTTGGACGCGCTGACGGTGGCAAGTCCAAACGCGCCTGTCAGTTGCCGGACACGGACTCAGGCTTCGGCGGCTGCGGCATCGAGCTCGCGAGCCCGCACCTTGGCTACAAGGCCTGAGAGTGTGCCTAGACTTATAGCATCTCGCACAGAGTGCATTAAATCAAGGTAGGCTGCGAGGTTGTGGAGGGAGCCGAGGATGGCGGCGAGGGGCTCTCCGGCGGCAAAGAGGTGGCGGAGGTAGGCGCGGGTGTAGCGGCGGCAGACCAGGCAGGGGCAGGCGGGGTCGATGGGCTGCTGGTCCTCGGCGTACTTCAGGTTCTTGATGTTCATGCGGCCGGCGCTGGTGAAGAGCAGGCCGTGGCGTGCGGAGCGCGTGGGGAGAACGCAGTCCATCATGTCCACGCCCATGGCGGCGTACTCGACGATCTCCTCGGGGTAGCCGACGCCCATGAGGTAGCGGGGCTTGTCCTTGGGCAGGAACTCGAGGGTGCGTGCAATCATCTCGCGGGTCTGCTCGCGGGGTTCGCCGACGGCGAGGCCGCCGATGGCGTAGCCGGGCAGGTCGAGGGCGACGAGGGTCTCTGCGGACTCGCGGCGGAGGTCGGCGTAGGTTGCGCCCTGCACGATTCCGAAGAGGGATTGCGAGGCGTTGAGCTCTTGGTGCCAGGGGACGGTGTGCGCGTTGGCGCGGACGTGCGCGGCGGAGCGCGCGGCCCAGGCGTGCGTCAAATCCAGCGATTGACGGGCTCTTTCGCGTGTGGCGGGGTACTCGGTGCACTCGTCGAAGGCCATGATGATGTCTGCGCCGAGCGCCATCTGCACGTCCATCGAATGCTCGGGTGTGAAGTTGTGGAGCGAGCCGTCGAGATGCGAACGGAACTGCACACCGTCGGGCGTGACCTTGCGCATCTGCGCGAGGGAGAAGACCTGGAAGCCGCCGGAGTCGGTGAGGATGGGGCGCGGCCAGCTCATGAACTTGTGCAGGCCGCCCATGCGGCGGATGAGCTCGTGGCCGGGGCGCAGGCAGAGGTGATAGGTGTTGGCGAGGATGATCTGCGCGTCGAGATCTTCGAGGAGATGTTGCGGGACGGCCTTGACGGTGGCGGCGGTTCCGACGGGCATGAAGACTGGGGTTTCGACGCGTCCGTGGGGTAGCGAGAGCGTGGCGCGGCGGGCGTTGCCGTCGGTGGCGGAGATGGAGAATTGCAGGGACATTCTTCCTGATTGTATGCGGTGAAAGTGCGGCGATTTGATGGTGATTGGGTGGTTGTCGTGTGGGGTTTGCGTGGTGAAAACGTGGCTGGCGCGTGGCTAAAGTGTGGCTAAGAGCTGGGCGATGGTGCGGTGGAGGGTTGGATGCACCATTTTGGGTGCAATTTCAGCCAGCGGGGCGAGGACGAAGCGGCGTTCGGCCATGCGCGGGTGCGGGAGGGTGAGCGCGGGGGTGTTGAGGACGGCGTCGGCGGCGAGGAGGAGATCGAGGTCGAGGGTGCGGGGGCCGTTGGGGGTGGAGTGGGAGCGGTCGCGTCCGAGGGAGCGTTCGATGGCGAGAAGTTTGCGGAGGATTTCGGCGGGCGGGCGGTTGGTTTGGAGCAGCAGTGCGGCGTTGAGGAAGTCGGGCTGGTCGGTGAGGCCGACGGGCGCGGTGCGGTGGAAGGTGGAGACGGCGGTGACGCGTCCGAGGGAACGGATGCGGGCGACGGCGGCGCGGAGATTTTCTTCGCGGTCTCCGAGGTTGGAGCCGAGCGCGATGGCGGCGGTGTAGGGGGAGTTCAATTCGAGTCTTCTAGCTGCTTACTTCCCTTTCCCAAATTTCTTGAGAAGCGCAGCAAATACTGCCAGTTGTTCTTCTTTAACCGTTCTTCTTGCTTGGGACAAAAGCCTGCTTGTCGTTGGTTTGCAAATTTCAGCCTCTTTCAAACCTTCATGACACGTTGAGCATAGTAAATCTAGATTCGATATATCATCTTTACATTCAAAACTCGCGTCTTTGGCATATCCGACGTGAAAGGAAGTTTCTTGCCCACTAATGTCATCGATATCGCCAGGAATTACACCGCACATACGACAGAAGATGTCTTTGCTGGAAAGAACAATCTGGCGCAATCCCGGGGAAATATTCTCTTCAAAAGAGACTTCACAAACTTTGTACTGTGATTCTGTCTTGTTTGGCGCGTCAATCTGCCCCCATTGCCGACAACGGCTAATTCTCTTTACGGTCCTGCGCATAAATTTGCCTCACTTGGCTTTTCGTTAGTCCCTTCAGAATGTCGCGCGCCATGTCTCGGTGGTCAGTTTGATGTGATTTTCTAGCGGCGGCGAGATAGTGAAAACGCGCGGTACGCTTGAAAACAAATGGACGCGATAAATCTGCCACTCTATAGGACGCTGCTGCGCGATATTGAACTCGTTGCGCGTTAGAAAAAACGGCGTGCGTGCGGATCCGTTTGTTGTATTAACTTCGATGAGTCGCGGTTTGCCATCAAAGTTGAACGAGGCTATGTCGTAGCCTGCTCCATCCCCATCTTCTGCTGCTGTCCATCTAACCTTGCGCGCCAAATCGGAGCGGTCTGCACTTGTAAGGCGCCGCCGCTCCACATCGACCACAAATTCTTCCCCTGCTTTGCCTAATGTGCGGTTCTGATAGTCCCTCTTTACAGGGTCGAATTTGCCAATCAGTTGACGTAGTCGTTCTGGTGTTTTTTCGACATCTTTCTTAAGGTCTGGCGGCGGCACAAAAATGTCGCTTGTCGCGTCCGGAATTGTTGCGGGCTTTTCAGCCGCCTCAAGAATGCCGCTGTTGTTTGATAGATAGCGGTCTATCGCATCAAATATCGCGTTTTGGTAGTTCGCCATCGGCTTATACCCGCGAATCCACGGCATTCCCAACTCATCCAACACCGCTGAAATGTTTTGGTGTTTGAACTCTACGGAGCGATGAGTGCGCCCAATCTTCGCCATCAACGCTACACAGTGCTGATGTTTGACGTAGGGCTTTCCCGCAAGTTCATCGCCAAGCATGACGAAGTAGTCAGCAACAATGGCATCGAGTTCGTCATCTTGCCATATCGTCCCGCTCTTCGATTCGTCAGGCATTCGCACCTGCCGTGGCTTGGATGGGTTGGGATTCGGTGGGGGATGTGGCGGCGGGGGATTCCGGGGAGTCGTCGTCGGAGACGTGGGCGAGCTCCCAGGTGGAGCGGTCGCGGAGCAGGCGCTGGACGAGTGCGGTGTGCATGGCGTGGCCGGCGCGCTCGGCGACGACGCGACCCTGGATGCGGCGGCCGAGGAGGGCGAGGTCGCCGATGAGGTCGAGGACCTTGTGGCGGACGAACTCGTCCGGAAAGCGGAGGGGGCCGTTCTGCACCTGGCCGCCGGCGACGATGATGGCGCAGTCGGTGGATGCTCCGCGGATGAGGCCCATGTCGCGCAGCATGGGCTCGTCCTCGCGGAAGCCGAAGGTGCGCGCGGGGGCGACGGCGGCGGCGTAGAGATTGTCGTCGAGGTTGCCGGAGAAGGTGGCGCGGCCGATGGGCGCGGGGAAGTCGATCAGGTAATCAATGTGGTAGCCGGAGCCCGGGTAGACGCCGATGAACTTGGAGCCGTCGCGGACCTCGACCTGCTTGAGGATGCGTGCGTACTCGCGGCGGCGGCGCTGCGGGCGCAGGCCCACCTGCTGGAAGGCGGAGACGTAGGCGAGCGCGGAGCCGTCGAGGATGGGCAGCTCGAGGTTGTCCACCTCGACGATGACGTTGTCCACGCCGTAGCCGATGAGCGCGCTGAGGAGATGCTCGGTGGTGGCGATGAGCACGCCCTGGCGCATGAGGCTGGTGGCGTAGCTGACCTTGGCGACGTTGCGGCCGGTGGCGGGGATCTCGAAGTTGTCGAGGTCGGTGCGGCGAAAGACGATGCCGCTGCCTGCGGGCGCGGGGATGAGGCGCATTTGGACCTGAACGCCGCTGTGCAGGGCGATGCCGGCAAAGGAGATTTCGGCGGCGAGCGTGCGCTCCAGATGCGGTGGGTGGGACAAGCGGCGGGGGCTCCTGTAAGTGCAAGATTACAGGCGTGCAGGCGGCGGGGTGGTGTGGCAAATTTGACACAGGTGCGGCAGATTGTGCGCGCTGGGGGGTGGTGGTTGGGGGTATAACTAGCTGCATGGGAACGAGATACGGCTTTGCGGGAAGTGTGGCGGAGATTGGGCGGGCGGTGAAGGCGCGTGAGGCGAAGATGGTGGCGCGGCTGCGCGAGCTGGTGGAGGCGGAGTCGCCGAGCGGAGACAAGCGGGCGGTGGACGGCGCGGCGCGGATGGTGGCGCGTTGGTGCAGGAAGATGGGCGGGAAGGTGGTCGTGCATCGGCAGAAGGAGTTTGGGGATTTGCTGGAGGTGCGGTTCGGCGCGCACGCGAAGGGTGTGAAGCCGATCCTGGTGCTGGGACATTTGGATACGGTGTGGGCGAAGGGAACGCTGAAGGCGATGCCGTGGCGGGAGCGTGGGGGAAGAATTTACGGCCCCGGTGTGTATGACATGAAGGCGGGGGTGGTGATGGCGCTGGGGGCGATCGCTTCCCTGCTGGAGTTGGGCGCGCTCGGCGTACCGGTGACGCTGCTGTTGGTGAGCGAAGAGGAGATGGGGAGTCCGGTGTCGCGAAGGGTGACGGAGAAGATTGCGAAGCGATGCCGCGCGGTTTTTGTGATGGAGCCGGGGCAGGGCGCGCGGGGTGCGTACAAGACGGCGCGCAAGGGAGTGGGGAGTTACAAGCTGGAGGTGCGCGGGGTGGCGGCGCACAGCGGTGTAGACTTTGCGCGCGGGCACTCGGCGGTGGTGGAGCTGGCGCGGCTGCTGGTGAAGGTGGCGGGGATGACGGATGTGCGGCGGGGGATGACGTTCAATCCGGGCGTGGTAGGCGGCGGGACGCAATCGAATGTTGTTGCCGCGGAGGCGTGGGCGGATGTGGATGTGAGGATTGTGAAGGCGCGGGATGCGGCGCGCGTCGAAAAACTTTTGCGCGGATTGAAGTGCGAGGACAAGGCGTGCAAGTTGACGGTGACGGGCGGGATGAATCGTCCGCCGATGGAGCGGAGCGCGGGGACGGCGGCGCTGTTTCGGCGTGCGCGGAAGATTGCGGCGGAGATGGGATTTGAGTTGCAGGAGGCCGCGACGGGCGGCGGGTCGGACGGGAACTTTACGGCTGCGCTGGGTGTTCCGACGCTGGACGGGATGGGCGCGGTGGGGGATGGGGCGCACGCGGCGCACGAGCATGTGGTGAGGCGGTCGCTGGTGGAACGGGCGGCGTTGCTTGCTGTGATGATTGCTCAGGCCTGAGCCAACAACTTGCGGACGAGAGCGGTGGGAAGGCCGACGACGTTGTCGTAGTCTCCTTCGACGGAGGTGATGAAGGGGGCTGCGCCGCCCTGGATGGCGTAGGCTCCGGCCTTGTCCATCGGTTCGTTGGTGGTGATGTAGGCGGCGATCTCGGCGTCTGAGATTTCGCGCATGGTGACGGTGGTGGTGCGGCTAGTGACCTGTGTGCCGCGGGGGGAGATGATGGCGACGGCGGTGGTGACTTGGTGGGAGCGGGCGGAGATTTGGCGGAGCATGCGGGCGGCGTCGGCTGCATCGGCGGGTTTGCCGAGGATGTGGTCGTCGCAGATGACGATGGTGTCCGCGCCGAGGACGGTGGATTGCGGGTGGCGGGCGAAGACGGCCTGCGCTTTTTCGAGGGCGAGGCGCATGGCGTAGGTGGCGGGAAATTCGCCGGGGATGGGTGACTCGTCCACGGGTAGGGATTCGACGGTGAAGGCGATGTTGGCGGCGGCGAGGAGTTCGCGGCGGCGGGGGGAGGATGATGCGAGGATGAGCACTGGGGCTACGAGGGCTGCGCGAGGCGGAGGCGCTCGGTCTCGGTGTAGGTGTGGCGGATGCGGTTGATGACGGTGATGGTGGAGACGATGGCGAGGACCCAGAGGGCGGGGGCCATGGTTCCCCAGCGGTTGAAGAGCGCGCCGAGGACGACGAGGACGATACGCTCGGGGCGCTCCATGAAACCGACCTTGCAGGAGCCGATGAGGGATTCGGCGCGGGCGCGGGTGTAGCTGACCATGAGAGAGGCCGTCATGCAGAAGGCAGAGAGGAAGACGTAGAAGTAGCGGTCGCCGCGGGCGTAGTAGACGAGCAGACCGAAGAAGATGGCGACATCGGAGTAGCGGTCCATGACGGAGTCGAAGAAGGCGCCGAAGACGGAGACCTGGTTGGTGAGGCGTGCGACTCGGCCGTCCACCATGTCGAAGAGGCCGGCGGCGATGATGACCAGGCCGGCGTAGACGAACATGCGGACGTGGTTCTCGGCGCGGGCGTAGCCGAAGAAGAAGGCGGCGACCACGTTGATGAGCAGGCCGACGAAGGTGAGGGCGTTGGGGGAGATGCGGGTGAGGGCGAGGAGGCGGACGATCTTGTGGAGGAGATATCCGGCGACACGGCCGAAGGCGCTGGTCCAGCTCATGGGGATTAGTTTATCGCGGCGCGCGCTTCCGCGCTCTGGCGGCGCGCTACGCGCGCAAAAAGCAAATGCAGGTCCTTCGCTACGCTCCCGCCTACGCTCCTATGGAGCTACCGCCTACGCCAAGGCTACGGCGTGACAAGTCGGCGCGGCATGCAGGATTTCGGCGGCGGGTTCAGACGCCCGCAAAGCGGCTCAACTACTCGTCGTGGATGGTGGTGAGCTTGAGGACTTCGAGCTCGCGCTTGCCGTTGGGGGTGACGACGATGGCGAGGTCGCCGACCTTTTTGCCGACGAGTGCGCGGCCGATGGGGGAGGTGGTGGAGATGAGGCCCTGGGAGACGTCGGACTCCTCGCTGGTGACGAGCTTGTAGGAGATTTCTTCGTTCTTGGTGGAGTCGAAGACGACGACGGTGGCGCCGAAGGCGGCGCGGTCGCGGGGGATGTTGGCGAGGTTGACGAGGGAGAGCTCGGCCATGCGCTTTTTGAGCTGGCCCAGGCGGGCGTTGATAAAGACCTGGCGCTGCTTGGCCATGTGGTACTCGGCGTTTTCGCTGAGGTCGCCGAGGGCGGCGGCGCGGCGGATCTCGGCGGGGAGCTCGGTGGTGAGCTCGTACTCGAGGCGCGTAATCTCCTGCTGGAGCTTTTGCTTGATGTGTTCGGGCATTGGGGTGTTCGGGGAAGAGCGGGTGCCTATCGGTAAAGCTCGATTATAACGGGTTGCGGCGGGCTTGGAGGTGGCGCTGGTGTTCGAGATAGGACTCGAGGAGGATGACGGCGGCGACCTGGTCGATGATGGACTCGCGCTGCTTGCGGTCGGGGGAGTGGCCGGCGGCGTCGAGGCGGTGGTGGGCCTCGACGGTGGTGAGGCGCTCGTCGAAGAGCTCGACGGGGGTGGAGGTTTCGGCGGCGAGGGCGGCGGCGAAGGCTTGCACTTTGAGGGTCTGGGGGCTGGCGTCGCCGGAGAGGTGGAGCGGGTGGCCGACGAGGATGAGCGCGCAGGCGTGCTTGCGGGCGGTGCGGGCGATGGATTTGAGGTCGGCGCGCAGGGTGGTGCGGCGGAGGGTGAAGAGCGGCTCGACGGTGCCGAGGGAAGTGCTGCGGGCGATGCCGATGCGGCGGTTGCCGACGTCGAGAGCGAGGATGGGGGCTTGCTCCGGCTGCATGAGAGGAGTTTACGCGAGGGACGGTAAACTACGAGGACGCGAAGACCTGGGCGCAAGGAGAGACGGTGCGTCTGCTGAAACTTGGATTGCTGGCGTTGGTGGTGGCTGCGGCCGCGGCGGCGTGGTGCGTGCTGAGTCCGTTTGGGCCGCAGGGCGAGGTGTTTGTGGACCTGCCGAGCGGGATGCGGACGACGGAGATGGGCGCGGCGCTGGCGGATGCGGGTGTGGTGCGGTCGGGGGTGTGCTTTGACCTGCTGCGTCCGCTGCTGGGTGGGAAGCTGAAGGCAGGCGAGTACCGCTTTGACCATGCGGCGACGATGGTGGAGGTGTACCGGAGGATTGCGCGCGGGGATGTGTACACGCGGACGCTGCTGGTTCCGGAGGGATACAACATCTACGACATTGCGGCGGCGGCCGAGGCGGCGGGGTTGGGGACGCGCGAGGGTTTTGTGGAGGCGGCGCGTGAGGGCGCGGCGCTGGTGCGCGGGTGGCTGCCGGGGGCGGAGAGCGCCGAAGGGTTTCTGTATCCGGACACGTACCGCTTTAGCCGCCACACGAGCGACGCGCAGATGGTGATGGTGATGGTGGAGCGGTTCCACGCGGAGGCGCAGCGGCTGGGACTGGCGGAGAGGGTGGGCGCGGTGGTGACGATGGCGTCGCTGGTGGAGAAGGAGACGGGCGTGGCGGCGGAGCGGCCGCTGGTGGCGGGGGTGTTTGCGAACCGGCTGGCGAAGGGGATGCCGCTGCAGACGGATCCGACGGTGATTTACGCGGCGCAGCGCGCGGGGCAGTGGCGAGGGACGATCTATGCGTCGGATTTAGCGCGGGATTCGACGTACAACACGTACAAGCACGCGGGGCTGCCGCCGGGGCCGATCTGCAATCCGGGGGCTGCGTCGCTGCTGGCGGCGATGCAGCCGGCGAAGACGGAGTTTTTATACTTTGTGAGCGACGCGGCGGGGCACTCGCGCTTCAGCGCGGGGCTGGGGGAGCAGGCGAAGAATGTGCAGGCGTACCGGCGGAAGAGTGTAACCGGCAAGCGGCGTTAAGCGTCTGATAAGACACGGGAAAGCTATACTTAAACGATTGTGCGCATGAGATGGCCCCAACTGGCGCTGCTGCTGCTGACGCCCGCCTTGAGCGGGTGCGGGATACTGGTGCACCATCACACGGTTCTGAAGGCGACGCCGGCGCTGAATGTGCAGGACGCCACGGTGGACCAACTGGTGCAGCGGGTGAACACGCAGTTCGACGCGGTGCGGTCGTTCAACGCGGGGGTGGAGATAGCGGCCAGCGTGGGCGGGGCGGCGACGGGCGAGGTGACGGACTACGATGCGCTGGACGGGTACATTCTGCTGAGGAAGCCGGCGGACATGCGGGTGCTGCTGCTGGTGCCGGTGCTGCATACGCGGGCGGTGGACATGGTGAGCGACGGGAGCAGCTTCACGATGCTGATTCCGCCGAAGAGCCGCGCGGTGGTGGGGACGGAGGCGGTGACGGAGCCGAGCAAGAATCCGCTGGAGAACCTGCGGCCGCACATTTTTCTGGAGTCGTTTTTGCCGCAGCGCATTGGGCCGGAGGAGCTGGTGTCGCTGACCTCGGACACGCACGTGCAGGTGAGCGACAACAAGAAGAAGGCTGTGCTGCTGCCGGTGTACGAGCTGAACGTGCTGCGGGCCAAGGCGAACAGCAACGAATTGGCGACGCTGCGCGTGCTGCGGCTGAACCGCGTGTCTCTGCTGCCCTACGAGCAGGAGATCTACGATTCGGCGGGGCGGCTGGCGACGATTGCGGAGTACGAGCGGTACGAGGAGTTCGACGGGTTGCAGTTCCCCACGCGCATCGTCATCAAGCGGCCGGTGGACGGCTACCAGGTGACGGTGACGGTGAACAAGCTGGAGATGAACACGGACCTGACGGACGACCAGTTCCAGTTGAATATCCCGAAGGGGACCAAAGTACAGACGATGAAGTGATGCTGACGGCCGCATGGCCCGGGGGCGCTTTGTGCGCCGCTGTGCCGTTGTTTGCGGCGATGGGTGAACGCTGGTTTTCCGTGTCAGGAAACAGCAAGCGGGTCCTTCGCGCTACGCGAGGGAAGTTTCAGTGCGTGGGGATGAGGCGGTCGATACGGTGGGCTTGGGTGTGTTCTGCGATGGAGCGGTGGATGGAGAAGGCGAGCTCGAGAGCGGCGCGGGCCTGACGGCCCGTGACCTGCGGTATGGCGCGGGTGCGGACGCTATCGAGGAAGGATTCGATCTCGAGGCGGAGCGGCTCACGCTGTTCGACAGGGACGCGGCGGGGGCCGAGGCCGGAGACTCCGGAGTGCGCGGCTGCGGCGGCGAGCGCGGCGATCTGCTGCGGGGTGAGTCCGGCGGCGATGGAGACGTCCACAAATTGGAGTTCCTGGTGGGCGAAATCAATGGCGAGATACTGGCGGGGCTGGAAGATGCGCATCTTGCGGACGCGCTCGGCGCTGATGCGGCTGGCGGTGAGGTTGGCGATGCCGCCATCGGCGAAGGCGAGGCGGACGTTGGCGATGTCGGTCTTGTCGGAGAGGACGGGGATGCCGACGGCGCGGACCTCGGCGAGCGGCGCGGCGACCATGCTGAGGACGAGGTCGAGGTCGTGGATCATGAGGTCGAGGATGACGTCCACGTCGAGCGAGCGCGGGGTGAAGACGCTGAGACGGTGGACCTCGAAGAACATGGGGTGGTTGATGTGTTTACGTGCGGCGAGGACGGCGGGGTTGAAGCGCTCGAGGTGTCCGATTTGGAGGATGCGGGAGCCTGATTCGGCGGCGGCGATGAGGGCATCGGCGTCTTCGAGCGTGGAGGCGATGGGTTTTTCGACGAGGGTGTCGAGGCCGGCGGCGAGCAGTTCACAGGCGACGGCGCGGTGGAGGACGGTGGGGACGGCGACGCTGGCAGCGACGGCCCCGGTGTTGGCGGCGAGCATGTCGGCGACGGAGCGGAAGGCGGGCGCGCCGGTGTCGGCGGCGAGGGCGGCGATGTCGGGGTTGGAGTCCACGACGGCGACGATTTGAACGCGGCCTTCTTTTTGGAGGTCGCGGTAGACGCGCAGGTGGTTGCGGCCGAAGGAGCCTGCTCCGACGACGGCGACGCGGATTGGGTCTTGCGTGGGCATGGCTACTTGCCTTCGACGGCTTTGAGGCAACGGGCGTAGAGGGCGAGCAGATGATCCACCTGTTCGTCGGGCTTGCCGGATGCGGTGGCGGCAAAGCCTACGCCGCCGGTAGCGGCGGCGCGACCGACGTTGGCGGTGGTGGCGATGAACTTGAGCAGGTCGAGCGCGATGTCCTGATTGCGGCGCGCGGCGTTGGGTGATGCTTCCATGCGGGGGGCTCCTGTTGCGAGACGAGGTTGAGGGGAAAGTTCTCTGGAGGGAATGGTAGCAAAGTGCGGGTGGGCGCGGCGGTGAGCGGCGCGCGAGTTAGAGGTCGGAGAGGAGGAGGCAGGCGCGGCCGAAGAGGAAGTCGGCTGGCGTGTCGTGGGGGGCGAGACGGATGAGGCGGATGGGGTGGTCGAGTGCGATGGGGCGGCGACGCTGGCGGGGCTGCGTGCGGCGTTGACGCCGGATGGGGAGTGCGTGCTGGAGTCCACGGCGAACGGGGCGTGGGGATGTTTTTGGGAGGAGTGGCAGCGGGCGGAGCAGACGGGTGCAGCGCGGCATTTTTTTCCGTGGTGGATGGAGGCGGCGTACATTGGGCGACCGGCGGTGGAGCCGCTGAACGAGGAGGAGCTGCGGCTGGTGGGGGAGCAGGGGCTGACGCTGGAGCAGATCGGGTTTCGAAGGGCGGCGGTGGCGAGTCTGCGGGGGCTGGCGGCGCAGGAGTTTGCGGAGGACGCGGTGGGGTGCTTCCGGCTGAGCGGGGAGTGTGCGTTTGACGGGGAGGCGATTGCGGCGCGGCTGCGGGACGTGGCTGAGGTGGAGGTGGGCCGTACGCGCGGGGGGATGGTGTCGTACTGGCTGCCGGCGGTGAAGGAGAAGCGGTATCTGGTGGCGGTGGATCCGTGCGGAGGGGTGAGCGGCGGAGACTACGCGGCGGCGGAGGTGATTGATGTGGAGACGGGGATGCAGTGCGCGGAGCTGCACGGGCGTCTGATTCCGCTGGATGTGGCGAAGGACGCGGCGGCGCTGGCGCGGGAGTACAACAACGCGCTGCTGGTGGTGGAACGGAACAACCAGGGCGCGGCGGTGCTGGCGTATCTGGAGACGGTGGTGAAGTACCGGAGGGTGTACGAGCAGGAGGGGCAGGCGGGATGGCTGACGAGCGCGGCGACGCGGCCGCTGATGATTGCGCGGCTGGGGGCGTTGCTGGTGGAGCGGCCGGAGATGTTCATGAGCGAGCGGCTGCTGAACGAGTGCCGGAGCTTTGTGCGCACGCGCGCGGGGAGGGCCGAGGCGGCGAGCGGAGAGCACGATGACTGCGTGATGGCGATGGCGCAGGCGGTTCGCGCCGAATTGCTCGAGGGTGGACGGAGATAATGTAAGCTTTCCTGCAATGGCGGTGCTGGCGGTACAACAGATCCGAAGGATGCGGGGCGGAGCGCAGGCGCAGTTGATGCTGGCCAGCGACGGGAACTTCTATGTGGTGAAGTTCCGGAACAATCCGCAGCATGTGCGGGTGCTGGCGAACGAGATGCTGGCGAGCCGGCTGGCGGAGCGGGTGGGGCTGACGGTACCGGCGACGGAGGTGGTGGAGGTGACGGAGTGGCTGGTGGAGAACACTCCGGAGTTGCGGATGGTGGCCGGAGTGCGGCAGGAGCCTTGCGCGGCGGGGCTGAACTTCGGGAGCCGGTATGTGGGCGGGCTGATGCCCGGGCAGACAGTGGACTATCTGCCGGAGGAGCGGCTGCACGAGGTGAGGAACGTGGGCGAGTTTGCCGGGATGCTGGCGCTGGACAAGTGGACGTGCAACAGCAACGGGCGGCAGGCGGTGTTTGACCGGAGGCCGAGGGAGCGGAAGTACCGGGCGACGTTTGTGGACCAGGGATTCTGCTTCCACGCCGGGGAGTGGCGGTTTCCGGATGCGGCGCTGCGCGGGGTGTACGCGCGGAACGCGGTGTACGCGGGAGTGACGGGGTGGGAGAGCTTTGAACCGTGGCTGACGCGGATGGAGGAGATGGACGCGACGGAGCTGTGGCGGGTGGCGGAGGGGGTTCCGCCGGAGTGGTACGGCGGGGATGGGACGGAGATGGAGCGCTTAATGGAACAGTTGCTGGCGCGGCGGGGCCGGATTCGGGAATTGGTGGGGATGTTTCGGGAGTCGGGGCGGGATCCGTTCCCGAAATGGAGGGATGGGGTGGGGAGAGTGAGGGTGAGAGAGTTTGAGGAGTGGAAGATGGAGCAGAATAGATTGTTGATGTGAGGGAGATGGCGGAGAGGATACAGTGCGAGTTCTTCCTGCTGCGGTATGTGCCGGACGCGGTGAAGAACGAGTTTGTGAACATCGGGGTGCTGCTGCGCGAGGCAGGCAGGCCGGAGACGTCGCGGGTGCGGTTCACGCGGGATTGGAGCCGCGTACGGTGCATGGACGCCGATGCGGATATTGAACTGCTGGAGGCGATGGAGGGGGAGATCGAGCGTCGGCTGCGGGTGGGCGAGGGCGCGGTGAAGCCAGTGATGCAGATTTTGGAGGATACGCTTTCGAACGCGGTGCAGATGACGGAGGCGCGGGCGTGTCTGGCCCAGAACGTGGCGGCGGAGATGGAGGAGCTGACGCGGCTGTATGTGGAGACGCTGAAGGTGAAGGCGACGCGGACGCGGACGGGGCGGGCGGCGATTGCGGCGACGATGCGGCGGGAGTTTGAGCTGGCGGGCGTGTGGGGGATGATGCGGAAGCGGATTGATGCGTCGCTGTATACGCGTAGCGGCGACCCGATGCGGATTGATTGCGGGTACCGGCCGAACGGGGTGATTCGGATGTTCCACGCGGTGAGCCTGGCGGGCGAGGTGGAGGCGGCGAAGAGCCTGGCGTACAGCGCGCCGCGGTTGATGGAGGGGGTGCGCCGGGTGGAGAGCGCGACGCTGGATTTGGCGGCGGTGGTGGAGCCCTTGAAAGAGATGGAGGGCGACGAGGCCGGGGAGCGGTACCGGTTTGGCGTGGAGACGATGGAGCAGGCGGGGCTGCGGGTGCTGACGGTGGCGGATGTGGGACGCGCGGCGGAGACGGCGCGGGTGGAGCTGAAGGTGTAGTTCAAGCAAGCGATGTTGGCGGGTTGAAGACGCGGCTGCGGCCGCGTTTTTCTTTTGGGGCAAGAAGCTGCGAGGAGGAGATTGCGCGTGGGCATGAGAGAGCGGATGCGGCGGTGCTGTCGTTTGCGACGGATACGGGCGCGGCGCTGAAGGGACGGCTGGAGGCGGAGAACCTGCAACAGACGAGCGATGTGTGGCCGGGGAATCTGCTGACGGTTCCGCTGGACGCGGGCGGGAGTACCGCGTCGGCGATGGTGCGGGCGGTGACGATTACGGACGGACATGCGGTGCCGGAGTGGATGAAGTACGAGATAGCGTTTGCGAACGATTGGGCGGAGGCGCTTTCGATGAAGCTGTCGGAGGCGGTGGCGGCGGATGCGCTGCTGCCGCAGGCGGCGCTGGCTGCGCCCGGACAGGTGGCGGCGAATGTGCAGCAAATGACGCTGACGGGATACGGCGGGGGATTTCTGGCGGTGGATGCGGGCGTGGCTGCTCCGACGGGCGGGGGCTTCGAGGTGCGGCGGCGCGACGGCGGGTTCGGAGCGGGGTCGTCGCAGGATCTGGTGCTGCGTTCGCCGGTGCGGGGGTTTTCGATACCGCGAGCGGCGCAGAGCGAGGAGTACTTTGTGCGTGCGTACGACGGCGCGACGCCGCCGAGGTACTCGCGCTTTTCGGCGGTGGTGGCGGTGGATCTGCCGGTGAGTTGAGGTGGGGATGTGGACGATGAGGCGAGGCGACGATGACGGAGTTTGAGGCGCAAGTGGTGGCGGACCTGAGCGCGCTGAAGAGCCAGATGCGTGCGCTGATGGGGATCGGGCAGCCGGGGCGGTTGTCCGTGCTGGAGGAGCGGGTGGAGCAGCATGAGCGCTCGATGCAGAGGGCGAAGGGGTGGGCGGGAGCGTTGGCGGCGCTGCTGACGCTTCTGCATCTCTTCATTGAGCACTTGCGGCGCTAGCTGGAACAAACAACAACAGAAACAACAACAGGAGGAGCGGAGAAGATGAACTTTTTGACGATGCTGCTGAACGGAATTGCCATGGTGCCCAGCGTGGTGCAGAACGTGGAGAGCCTGGTGGGGACCAAGACGGGCGCACAGAAGAAGGACGCGGTGCTGAGCATTGTGGGCTCGGCGATCAACATCACGGACGCGGTGGCGGGCAAGCAGATTGCCGACGCAACCAGCTTCAGCAAGGGGCTGGGCACGGTGATTGACGGCGTGGTGGCGTGCCTGAACGCGAGCGTGTGGTCGAAGCTGTAGGGCGAGCGGCGGCGGGAGGGGGGTTCCCTTCCCGCCGTTATAATTTGCGTATGGCCACGAATAAAGCAGCGGCGAAGAAGGCTGGGGCGGCGAAGGTGGCCGTCCTGATGGGCAGCAAGAACGACTACGACGTGATGTCGGCTGCGGTGGAGGTGTTGAAGGAGTTCGGCGTGGGCTACGAGGCGCGGGTGTTGAGCGCGCACCGGACGCCGGACGTGGTGCTGGATTATTCAGCGAAGGCGGCTGGGCGCGGGATTAAGGTTTTTATCGCCGGCGCGGGCGGAGCGGCACATCTGGCGGGCGTGATTGCGGCCAAGACGATATTGCCGGTGCTGGCGGTGCCGATTGCTTCGACGTCGCTGAATGGATTAGACGCGCTGCTGGCGATGGTGCAGATGCCCAAAGGCATTCCAGTGGGAACGCTGGCGGTGGGCAAGGCCGGCGCGGCGAACGCGGCGCTGCTGGCGGTGGCGATACTGGCGCTGGAGGACAAGGCGCTGAGCGACAAGCTGACAAAGTGGCGCGCGGAGCAGGCGGCGAAGGTGCTGGCGCAGAAGTTACCCTGAGTCCTGCGCGGACGGCGATACGCGCGCTGACGCGCGCAACGAATTTCATAAAGCAAACTAGACACGAACCGGGCGTCGGGAGAATCTTCCTGACGCCCGGTTTTCGTTTTTAAGTGTGATTATTCGAGCGGCTCGGACCAGTTTTCGAGGGTGGACTTGAATTCGGCCATGAACTTGCCAGCGTCGGAGCCGTCGATGACACGGTGGTCGAAGCCGAGGCTGAAGTGCTGCATGGTGCGGATGGCGATGGTGTCGTTGCCCTCCTTGTCGGAGAGGACGACGGGCTCCTTGGCGAGGCCGCCGATGCCGAGGATGGCGCTCTGCGGCTGGTTGATGATGGGCAGGCCGAACTGCTCGCCGAAGATGCCGGAGTTGGTGAGGGTGAAGGTTCCGCCGGAGAGCTCGTCGGGGAGAAGTTTTTTGTTGCGGGCGCGGTCGGCGACGTCGACGATGGCGCGAGCTAGCCCAAGGAAGTTGCGCTCCTCGGTGTTGGGGATGACGGGAACGATGAGGCCCCACTCCAGCGCGACGGCGATGCCGATGTTGATGTGGCGGTTGTAGCGGATGGCCTCGCCTTCCATGGCGGAGTTGATGATGGGGAACTTGCGCAGCGTGGAGACGGCGGCGCGGGTGATGAAGGGCATGTAGGTGAGCTTGACGCCGTTGCGCTTTTCGAAGCCGGACTTTTCGCGCTCACGGATGCGTACGATGCGCGTCATGTCCACCTTGAAGATGGTGTGGACGTGCGGGCTGGTGCGCTTGCTTTCCACCATGCGCTGGGCGATGATGCTGCGCATTTTGGTGAGGGGCACGAGGGAACCGGGCGCGGGCGCTGGGGCAGTTGAAGCAGCAGGCTTGGGAGCGGCGGCTGGCGTTGCGGCGACCGCGGGTGCGGGAGCCTGGCCGAGAGCGGCGAGAGCGTCGGACTTGGTGATGCGACCGCCGGCACCGGAGCCGGAGACGCGGGCGAGGTCGAGGTTGTTCTCGCGGGCGATCTTGCGGACGAGCGGCGAGGATTTAATTTTCCCGGTGGATGCGACGGGAGCGCTTTGAACTTCCGGAGCTGCAGCCGGAGCGGGAACTGGCGCGAGGGTGGCGGGCGCAGAGGCAGAAGCGGCGGGCGCGGCGGCGGCTCCGGTGCCGCCGATGACGGCGACGATGGAGTTGACGGCGACAGTGGCGCCAGCCTGCACAAGAATCTGGGTGAGTGTGCCGGAGGTGGGCGCGGGGATCTCGGCGTCCACCTTGTCGGTGGAGATCTCGAAGAGCGGCTGGTCGCGCTCGACGTGGTCGCCGACCTGCTTGAGCCACTTGGTGAGCGTGCCTTCGGTGATGGACTCGCCCATCTGCGGCATGACGACATCGGTCCCGGTGGCTGAAGCTGCGGGGGATGCTGCGGGAGCGGGTGTTGCTGCGGCAGGTGTAGGTGTTGGCGCGGCGGCAGGCTTGGGCGCGGCGGCAGGCTTGGGCGCGGCGGCAGCGGCGGACTTTTCACCAGCCTCGCCGATGACGGCGACGACGGTGTTGACGGAGACGGTGGCGCCGGCCTGGACTTTGATTTCGAGCAGCGTGCCGGAGACGGGGGCGGGGATTTCGGCATCCACCTTGTCGGTGGAGATCTCGAAGAGGGGCTGGTCGCGCTCGACGCGGTCGCCGGGCTGCTTGAGCCACTTGGTGAGCGTGCCTTCGGTGATGGATTCGCCCATCTGGGGCATGACGACATCTGTGGGCATGACGGGGCCTTTCGGGGAAGAGTGCGGCTAACGCCTACGTACTGATTATATTCGGGTTCGCCGTGGCCGGGGCTGCGGCGAACAGCGCTTCAATGGACTCGGCGGCGAGCATCTGGCGTTCGAAGACGAGGCCCATCTGCGCGGAGACGATGTTGGCGGCGGTTTCGAGCGTCGGAGCGGGGTCGTAGCCGGCGGGCGACTCCTGCTGGAGGCTGGTGACGGCGCGGTCGCTGACGCCGCAGGGAACGATGAGTGAAAAATTGGCGAGGTTGGCGAGGACGTTGAGCGCGAAGCCGTGTGAGGTGACGCCCAGGGAGACGTGGACGCCAATGGCGGCGAGTTTTTTTTCGGGCACGCCGGGAGCGGGGAGCGTCCATACGCCGGTGCGTCCGCAGACGCGCTGGGTGAGGACGCCGAAGCGCGCGCAGGCGCGGATGAGCGCCTCTTCGAGCAGGCGGACGAAGTCCACGGGGCCGAGGAAGGGACCGCGCTTGTTGGGCCAGTCGCCACGCAGGTCGAAGATGGGATAGCCGACGAGCTGGCCGGGGCCGTGGTAGGTGACGTCTCCGCCGCGATTGATTTCGTGGAGCGTGACACCGCGGGCGGCGAGGAGTTCATCGGACGCGATGATGTTGGAGCGGTGCGCGTTGCGGCCGAGGGTGATGACGGGCGGATGCTCGAGCAGGATGAGCGTGTCTCCGATTTGGCCGGCCTTGCGCGCGGCGATGAGGCGCTCTTGCAGGGCGAGGCCCTCGGCGTAGGAGACGCGGCCGAGTTGGAGAAGATGGAGGTGCATGCGGTGAAGCGAACTAGACGTTGATGGCCATGCCTTCGACGCTGGCGAAGCCGTCGAGCAGCGCCTCGTAGACGGTGGGGTGGGCGTGGATGGTGAACATCATCTCCTCGACGGTGGCCTCGAGCTCCATGGCGGTGACGGCCTCGGCGATGAGTTCGGTGGCGAAGGGGCCGATGATGTGCACGCCAAGGATCTCGCCGAACTTGGCGTCGGCGACGACCTTCACGAAGCCGTCGTGCGAGCCGAGGATGGTGGCCTTGGAGTTGCCCGCGAAGGGGAACTTGCCGACCTTGATTTGCAGGCCGAGCTCGCGGGCCTTGGCCTCCGTCAACCCGACGCTGCTGATCTGCGGCTCGCAGTAGGTGCAACCGGGGACGCGCTCGCGGCGGACGGGGCGCGCGTACTTCCCTGCCAGCTTGGCGGCCACAACCATGCCGCACATGGAGCCGACATGCGCGAGCTGCGGCATGCCGGCGACGATGTCTCCGATGGCGAAGAGGCCGGGCTCGGCGGTCTCCATCCACTCGTTGGTGTGGATGAATCCGCGCTCAAGCTTGGCTTTGGTCTTCTCGACGCCGAGGCCCTCGGTGCGCGGGGCGCGACCGACGGCGACGAGCACACGCTCGGCCTCCTTGACGACGGGCTTGCCGTCTGCGGAGGTGAAGCTGACCTTGACGCCGTCCTTGGTGCGCTCGATCTTGGAGTCCTTGATGCCGGTGTGCACGTCGATGCCGCGCTTTTTGTAGACGCGGGCGAGCTCCTTGCTGACGTCTTCGTCTTCGACGGGGACGACGCGCGGCAGCATCTCCAGCACGGTGACCTCCGCGCCGAAGCTGCGGAAGATGCTGGCGAACTCCACGCCGACGGCGCCGCTGCCGATGACGATGAGCGACTTGGGCGCTTCGGGGAGCGAGAGGATTTCGATGTTGGTGAGGATGCGGTCGTCGGCGTTGAGGCCGGGCAGCATGCGCGCGTTGGAGCCGGTGGCGAGCACGACCTTCTTCGCCTTGATGCTGGACTGCTTGCCGTCCGCGTTGACGGCGACGGTGAAGACGCCCGCGACGGCGGGGCCGCTGACTGCGCCCAGGCCGGGGACGACGGTGATCTTGTTCTTCTTCATCAGGAAGTCGAGGCCCTTGGCGTGCTTGGTGATGACGTCGTTCTTGCGCTTGAGGACGTTGGCCCAGTTCACCTTGGGGCTGCCTGCGACGTCGATGCCCAACTCAGAGGCGTGCAGGATGTGCTCGTAGACCTCGGCGCTGAAGAGGATGGCCTTGGTGGGGATGCAGCCGACGTGGAGGCAGGTTCCGCCGAGCTTGGCGGATTTTTCGACGAGTGCGACCTTGAGGCCGTACTGCGCGGCGCGGATGGCGCAGGTGTATCCGGCGGGGCCGCCGCCGATGATGGCCACATCAAAGATTGTGTCGGACAAGGGAGTGCTCCTGGGTGGGTTACTGAAGATTTGATTCCATGCTACGGCAAAGGTTGCGGGAGCGATTTAGTTGAGCAGCTTGGCGGCGTCCTGCGCGAAGTAGGTGACGATGAAGTCTGCCCCGGCGCGGCGGATGCCGAGCAGCGACTCGAGGATGGCGCGGTCGCGGTCGAGCCAGCCGCGTTCGATGGCGGCCTGCAGCATGGAGTACTCGCCGGAGACCTGATACGCGCCCAGCGGCAGATCTGTGGCCTCGCGGGCATCGCGCAGCACATCCAGATACGGGCCGGCGGGCTTCATCAGAATCATGTCGGCGCCCTCGGCGACGTCCTGGTCCACCTCGCGCAGGGCCTCGCGGGCGTTGGCGGGGTCCATCTGGTATCCGCGGCGGTCGCCGAAGTGCGGCGCGCTGTCGGCGGCCTCGCGGAAGGGTCCGTAGAAGGCGCTGGCGAACTTGGCGGCGTAGCTGAGGATGGGCGTGTCTGCCAGCTTGGCGGCGTCGAGCGCGGCGCGGATGGCGGCGACGCGGCCGTCCATCATGTCGCTGGGGGCGACGACGTCTGCCCCGGCCTGCGCCAGCGAGACGGCTGTGCGGGCGAGCAGCGGCAGGGTCTTGTCGTTGTCCACAGATGCATCGGCTCCGCTGCCGCAGACGACGCCGCAGTGGCCGTGCGAGGTGTACTCGCAGAGGCAGACGTCGGCGATGAGCACGAGCGGGTCGAGGGCTTTGTCTTTCTTGAAGGCGCGCAGCGTCTGCTGCACAATGCCGTCGTCGGCGTAGGCGCCGCTTCCCTGCTCGTCCTTGGCGGCGGGCAGGCCGAAGAGCAGCAGGCCGCCGATGCCGAGGGCGGCGGCGATCTGCGCCTCGCTGATGGCCTCGTCAATCGAGAGGTTGAAGACGCCGGGCATGCTGGCGATGGGCTTGCGCACATGCTTGCCCGGGCAGATGAAGAGCGGCTGCACCAGCATGGATGGCGCAAGGTGCGTCTCGCGGGTGAGCGAGCGCAGGGCCGGGGTGCGGCGCAGACGGCGCATTCGTGTGGCGGGAAACTCCATGGGGACATTTTACGGCGCTCCGCGCTTTAACGTCACGGAGGCATGCTCGACACCACCTGGTGTTCACATGGAGCGCTCTGCGTCTTGCGGTCAGCAATCGCTGGCGCAGCGCAGCAATCAGATGCGCATGGGCATGATGATGTAGCGGTACTTGAAGGGGCTGTCGGGGTCCTCGGGGCGGAGCTGGCCGGCGCTCTGCGCGTCCTTGAACTCCAGGCGCACCTCGCCGGTGGAGCCGATGGCGCGCAGGAACTCCTCCAGATACTCGGCGTTGAAGCCCATGACGATGGGGTCGTAGTTGTAGGGCGTCTCGATGGTCTCCTCGGACTCGCCGGCGTCGGTGGACTGGCCGATGAGCTTGAGCTCGTTCTGCTCCAGGCGCATCTTGACGGCGCGCGAGCGCTCGTCTGCGAACTGGGCGACGCGCTGCAGGCTGCTGAGCAGATCGGCGACGCGCACGACGGCGAACTTGGAGTTGTCGCGCGGCAGCACGG